>Ga0302326_10003096_pt1 | contig 39484 bp, 33 predicted proteins | sample Palsa_T0_3_FD_202264 | JGI IMG/M metagenome (GOLD analysis project Ga0302326, IMG submission 202264) | Peat permafrost microbial communities from Stordalen Mire near Abisko, Sweden - Palsa_T0_3 | ecosystem: Environmental > Terrestrial > Soil > Palsa > Peat permafrost | place: Sweden: Abisko... | reverse complement strand
GATTTTGTTAACATACCTGCGCACACACGGCATAGGGTTGAATGGACAGACGAGAAGCAAAGTACTGTTTGGCTAGCTTTGCATTACTCAAGATCTGACGCAGCACGATAAAAAGTAAATGTTATTCGAAAGCGCGGTTGAAGCTACAAAACCAATCCGCGCATCACTGTGGTTAAGGGCGTATAGCTTATCGAGGCGTGACGGTCTTTGCGGTTCCACTCCGATAAGGCTCGATAAGCACGTTTCGCTTCCAGACTTGATGGAGGTGGCTTATTAAGCCATGTGCGCCAGGATCATCACAGCATCCACCTCAAACGAGAGATCGTCCTGCAGCTTGAAGTAATCCCGTACTTCGGACGGTGCGCCTGACCACAGGGAACGTATGGCAGCTATGCGCTCTGCCGAAGTACCGATCCGGGATACCCAGGAGGAAAATTCAGTGGCCAGGCGCCACTTCTGTTCTATGCGCGCATCGAACGAGGCCGCCTGGAAGAAGGAAAGCCATTCTTGCTTGGTGTAGCTGCGGACATGGGACGGATCTCTCGCCAGCTCCACAGATTGGAGATGGGTGTCCAGCAAGGGGGAGGGAGCGCCGGTAAGGTCGATGAAGCAGACTTGGCCCCCCGGCTTTAGAACACGTTTCACTTCCTGCAACGCACGTGGGACATCGTTCCAGTGATGAGCACTGTAACGGCTTACTACGAAATCAAACTGCTGGCCATGGAATGGAAGCTCTTCCACAGAGCCCTGCGCTGTGCTGATATTTGCGAGGCCACGCTCTTTGGCTGCGGCAGCCGTTACCTCAAGCATCGCGCGAGTGAGGTCGAACGCAATCACCTCCCGAGCGAACGGCGCGGTGGCAAAGCTGGCGTGGCCCGCTCCGCAAGCAAGGTCGAGGACCTTCGGTTGATCCAACGCGGCGACGGAACGGGCCAGAAAATCAAGATCGGCGCCGGCTGAATGGACAGGGCTGGTGAGATACCTTTCAGCGTTTGCGCCGAAACTTTGGGATATGGATTGTTCGTGCCGCATAAGGTGCTCTCCTCCTGGGATTTCGACCTTCTAACGAAACCCTAGCCGCGCGCATTATGCAGGTACAAGATGATCTTTTATCCTAGTATGATGGGTACCCTGAACAACTATGCCAACCTTACGTGCCGAACCGATCCAATCCTCAACCCAGACGCTGGGACCGTTTCTCCGTTCTCATCGTGAACGGCTATCGCCCACGAAGCTTGGATTAGCTTTCGCTGGGCGGCGTAGAACCCCTGGCTTACGAAGGGAGGAAGTTGCTCAGCTCTGCGCTGTGAGCACCACCTGGTACACATGGCTTGAGCAAGGGCGTCCCGTTCGCGCTTCGCCCTCGGTTTTAAAGCGCATTGCCGAAGCACTTCAGCTTTCGCGTGCCGAGCGGTTGTACCTGTTTGAGATCGCGCGCTGCGTCGTTCCCGACTCGAGCGAAGCACCCGAGTTGGAAATTCCTAAAGGCCTGAAGGACCTGGTCGATCAGATGACAGTCCCCGTTTATGTGCTGGATCGCCAATGGAATGCGGTGGCCTGGAATAGGAGCGCTGCGAAGCTCTTCCGGCCGTGGTTGCTTGCATCGGAAGAACGCAATCTCCTTCGTTTTGTCTTTCTGGATCGGAATGCTCGCGCGCTGATCGTGGATTGGAGGAGCCGTGCGAAGCGTCTGGTGGCCGAGTTCCGCTCGGATGCCGGGCGGCATTTGAACGAGCCGCCGACACTGAGGCTGATCTCCGAATTGCAGGCCGGCAGCAGAGTCTTTGCCAAGTATTGGAGCGAACAGGATGTGCGGGAACGAGAGGGTGGTGCTCGTACATTCTGTTCCCCAACGGGAGCGATCAGTACCTATTCCCAGGTGTCGTTGATTCCCAGTATCAACACCGATCTCAAGCTCGTCGCGCTCATTCCGCAACCCGCACGTTCCTCATGAGCTTCGCGCGACGGGATGAACCGGTCGCACAGGAGTTGCAGTAGGGAGCCACTCTTATATACTTCCTCCGGTATTCAACCTCAGGAAAACGCCAGTCGGAGAACAAAGTGAACAGGATGAGACGAGTAAAGCCGGCCGGCTTTGTTGTGGTGAGCGTCCTTTGGCTGGGCGCAGCCTCTGCCCTGGGTCAGATTATGGATGATACCCATGCCGCACCAGATCAGCCCGTCCATGTGCGAGTGCATGCAGCTGAGCTACAAAAAGAGGCCATCCCGCCTACCATCTTCAGCAGCTTTCTGGAACCGATCGGCCACTCCACCTATGGCGGATTGTGGTCGGAACTACTGGAGAACGGCAGCTTCGAAGAAGGCTTGTGGAGCGCCGGAGCGATCGCCAGCATGATCAAAGAACGACCGGAGCTGGAGCGGGCCTCGAAACTTGATCTTCCGCTGCCATGGGAGCCATTAGACCTACGCCAGGAAAACCGCTACGAGCCGCAGTCGGGCGATGCGGCCAACTCTTCGGACTCGCTGCTGATCATGGGTTTGCCCGCCGGAGAGGTGGGCATCCGTCAGCAAATCTACCTGCCAGTGCATCGCATTTTGACATATCGCGGAAGCATCTATGTCAAGCATCAGTCCGGGCCGGCGAAGGTGTACATCTCGCTCCGAGACCGAATCAATGACGGTAACAACGTGCAAGCTGCATTCGCCGCCACGACGATCGATGCTCCCGCCAAGGAGTGGACCAAATACTCCTTTGAGCTCACGCTCAAACCTGGCATGGTCGGGCGGTTGCAGCCGGTCGACTTCGTGATTGCCCTGCAGGACGATGCTCGCGCCTACATCGATCAAGTCTCGTTGATGCCCGCCGACGCTGTAGACGGCATGGATCCGGAAGTCGTGCAGATGGCGCGAGAACTTGAGAGCCCACTCGTCCGTTTTGGCGGCAACTTTACTTCTTCCTACCACTGGAAGAACGGCATCGGACCCCGCGATCAGCGCAGAAGTCAATCCAACCTCGCCTGGAACATTCCCGAGTACAACACTTTTGGGACGGATGAATTCCTACGATTCTGCGAACTGATTGGAGCACAACCACAGATCGCTCTGAACCTCGGTTCCGGAACTCCCGAGGAAGCCGCCGAGTGGGTCAAGTATGTGAACGATCGCTGGGGCGACAAGAAAGGCGGCCTGCTCTGGGAGCTGGGGAATGAACTATGGGGCAGTTGGAACACGGGCTACCCCGCCCAGGATCAGATTGGCTCCCGAACGCAGGCATTCAGCGAGGCCATCCGTAACGTGGATCCGAACGCACGTCTGATCGCGACCGGCGCCGACCCGGATCACTATCGTGAGTGGAACGCTGTGCAGCTCGCCACTCCACCCGATACCTTTCAGTATTTGTCGACCCACTTTGTGGTCAGGGATGACCAGGTACAGCTGCCCAATCCATCGAATGATTTCATTGCGCTCTCGAGCTTCGCGCTGCCCATCGGGTTGGAGCAGCGCATGAAGGAGATGACAGAGCAAATCCAGCAGTCGAGCCACAAGAACGCGAAAATTGCTTTTACCGAATGGCTCTTTGTGCCGGGCGAACGGCCTGCGCCGGGCTTCAACAATATGGGTGGAGCGATCGATACCGCGGGCTTCCTCAATATGCTATTGAGGAACTCCAGCATCGTCCCCATCTCCGACATGACGGGCATTCTCGAGTTTGGTGGCATCTGGAAGAAGCGGGAGCAGGTTTACGGCGCTCCGGGATATTGGGTGCTGCGCGGGTACGCCGAGGAAAAGCCAAGCCGGCTGGTGGCCACAGAGAGTGATGCTCCGGCGTATGCGGTCGAACATGGAGTCAATCGTCTGCCGCAGATTGATCATGTTCCCTGGCTGGAAGTCGTCGCGGCGATGGGTCCGTCACCGGACACGCTTGTCCTCTTCTGCGTCAATCGCAGTCTTACCCGCGATTTTCGTGCGGCCATTCAAATAGATGGCTTTATCCCAAGCGCCATGGCTCAAGTGAAGACCATCTCGGCGCCCAGCATCTATACAGAGAACAACGAAATGCAGCCACATGCAGTAGAGACTGTTACGAATCAGATTCAGGCAGGGTCGAACTTCGAAATGGTGTTTCCGCATGCCAGCGTCGTAGTCATCCGGCTCCTGCGCAAAAGCAATTGACGGAGCAGGGAAGCGTCGGCACCCACTGTGTCCTGCTTTCCCTTTTAGTTGTAACGATCCGGCGCTTGCAAGCACCATCGAATTGCGCGGGAAGAATGTGGTGCCGCCATACCTTATGCTCCACGCTCACTCCTTCGCGGTCGATCTTGTGCCATGTCGCCGTATCTAGCCTGAGGAAAGTAAGAGGCATTTGTTATGAGCGCACCCTTCATGATTCAATCCGCCAATGGTGCTTTAACGATCGACATTAGCCATGCTATCTACACCGAGGGAACGGCTATTCTCGGGTATCCGCCAGGCGGCGGGGCTGGGCAAATCCAGCCAAATCAGGGGTGGCAAGTGATCCCCGACCCCCTTGGTTCGAGCCACTATCTCATTGCAAGTGGGGCAGCAAGTAACCTGTGTATAGGGATCGGCGCCAATGTCCCTCCCGGCGCCGATGTCACCGATGACGCGACAGATCGTGGCGCGGTGCTCACCCTTCAGGTACAGGAGCCGGTCAACAATAATTATCAGCTGTGGGACTTTCTGCCGCCGTCCGGCAGCACAGGTAACGCCGTTTTCATACAAAGTACGCAAACAGGATATGTCATAGAACTGCAGTCCCACTCCACTGCAGCATGCAACCTCGTCGTGAACCCGCGCCGGATATCAAACGAGACCTACCAATTGTGGACCGGCGTCGATCAAAATGGGGAAGCTGTCGCTCTGCCTGTCGTGTCGATGGCTCAGCTCGGAGCCCCTCTCATAGGCTTTTCGCAGTATGTTCTCCTGCCGCCAAACCAGGGTGACCATTTGGTCGGCATCTCCGTCACCATTGACATCATCGAAGATGTGGTTGTTGACGCGTGCTCTATTCAAATCAATTGCAACACTCCTTACCTGGGTCCTGACGGATTCGACACCGAAGACTACGACAGGGATGCTCAATGGATGCAGTTCGGGCTGTTCATGCAGAGCAATACACTTATGCTGTTCAATCAAACATGGCACCGATCGGGCCCCGTCCCCGCGAGTGAATTTCCCTCTAAGACAGAGACGTCCGCGCCGCTGCTCCAGTTACAAAACAATACAATTCCGGTGGGAACAAGAATCATAATGAACCTCTGCACGGACCAGGACGATTTCGTTATAGGCATAACCGGACTTGCGCTTGATATCACTGGCCTGCCGATCGGCACTCCAATTTACTGGCCTGCTCTGGGACGCGATAGTTGGCATCCGACCGACGGAGGGAAGATTCATCAAAAGGCGATGGCGCCGGTTGGCGCCTTCCAGGTAGTCTTTTGCAGCAATCCTGACACGCAAAGCTCAGCCGCGCAATTTACGTCAGGCATGGGTACGATCACGGTGACGGCGAGCCCGGGTATAGCCGCGCAGAATTATGCACCGAATCCTTTCGGTCTCGGAACCGCGGAAAACTCCAATATGCCTTATGACCTGGTGCCAAGCGGAACCGCACGCTTGATCGCTCAGCCATTCGGCTTACCAGCGTCCACACCGCCCTTTCATAGACCCCCACCGATTCCCCAAAAGGAGATCATCATCCTGGAACCCGGTGGCCTGGTAGAAATCCTTCCCGGGGACGCGCCCGGCCCGCCGATCGTTCTCAATGAACAACCCGGCTCAGACAGATTCGGAGGATGAGTGACTCGGCTGATATCGCCCACTGAGATCGGACTTCCGTGGCGGATCGGCTAAGATGGAGAATGTCATGGCAAGGGTCGTCGTAGCCCTCGCGATGTCGCTTGACGGTTTCATTGCTGGCCCAACGACGGTGGGGCTCATCCGCTCGGGGTTGGCGGTATGCGCCTGTTCAGAGTCCTATGCCCGAACTGATTGCCGGAATGATCGACGTCTTTGCCGACGCGCCCTTGACAGGTAACCCGCTCGCCGAGGTTCAAGGTGCAGATGAGCTGAGCGATGAGCAGATGCGGCGAATTGCCGGCGAGTTCAACCAGGCCGAGACAACGTTCATTCTGCACAGCGCGCGCGCGGATCGGAAGTTGCGTTCGTTCACCGCAAGCGGCGCAGAGGTTTTCGGTGCCGGGCACAACGCCCTCGGAGCCTGGCTCTGGCTGGGCGAGCATGGAGATCTTGGACCTCTGGCGACTCCGCAGACCTTTTACCAGGAGATTGGTCCCGATGTTCTACCCATTGAGCTTGAGAGGATCCAGGGCCGGGTTCATGGCCGCATGCGACAGGCTCCTTTACGCTTGCTGGACCCGCTCAACGATGTGGATCCGCTGGCGAGGTCACTCGGGCTCGATCCAGTCGAAATCCTGCTTCAGCCGGTGCCGCGCCCGGCGCACACCGGAGCCGCTCATTTGTTAGTGCGCGTTGTCGATCCTGCAACGGTCGACAGAGCTTGCCCAAGCGGCGAAGAACTGCTTGCAGTCTTGAAGGCGGTACAGGCAGAGGGTTGCTACATTTACGCATTCGACGCGAAATCGCCGCAAACAGCCTACGCCCGGTTCTTCAACCCGACCGTCGGGCTCTGGGAAGACGCGGCCACAGGAACGGCAGCGGGACCCCTGGCGGCTTACCTCGCAAGCGAAGGCCTCTTGCCTGACAAAGAAATAGCCATCGAGCAGGGATCAAAAATGGGACGCCGAAGCATCCTTCGCATTCGAGTCAATCTCCAACCGGAGTTATCCGGGACCGGGATCGTAGTCCTGCGTGGCGTGCTTCGGCTTTGAACGGCTCCGCAATGATCGCCCGGCCGGCCGATTCGGGCTTCAGGTCAGCAACCACTCCGGACCACTGGAGAACCTCGATGAGCGCCCAATCACCGATGCGTATTTCGACGCCCTCCGGTGCTCGAGAACCCGCAGGTTAGAAGCTGCGCAAGAGGAAATCTCTGGTGCTTGCCAATACCTTGTCTCGCGCCGCGCGATCAGGCAGCATGCGCGCAATCTCAACGGCTCCGACCATGGTGGAAAAGACAACGAAAAAAGCGCGCTCCTTGTCAGCAGTTCGCCGCCCCGGCATAAAGGGGACCATTCGATCCTTGTAGTTGACCAGTTCGGCAAGGATGGGGCCCCGCATCCCCTCGCCGGCACGCGCCAGCTCGGGCGCAAGTGTCGTCAGAGGGCAGCCGCGCTCGGCGTGATCGCAGTATTCGGGGCTCAGATAGGTCTTCACAATCGCCTTCCACGCCGCCTCGCGGTGCGACTTTTGCGCGGCGCCTGACAGGGTATCGCCGATCTCCCGGAAGGCCTCGTGCAGCGCCTCGATGAGCAGATCGTTCTTGCTCCCGAAGTGTTTGTAAAAACCCCCGTGGGTCAGGCCAGTGTCGCGCATCACGGCTGCCACGGCTGCGCCGGTTAGACCCTCCCTGCGAACGCGCCGCGACGCGTCTTTCACAATCTTCTGATGGATTGCGGCTTTATGTTCGGCCCCGTAACGCATGACTCATTATAGGATGCTCGAGATCATCTCAAGACGCAACCGGCTGCGGCGGTCTCGGAAGAAAAATCGCATCCATAGGATGATAGTCATCATCCTATGCCCAGAAGGAGGACTTCGCATGTCTCACCCGATTCTGATCACAGGCGCAGCCGGGGGCCGGCAGGGGTCTACCGGACGCGTCATCGCAGGTCTCCTGCTCAAGCAGGGCATTCCGGTTCGCGGATTCGTTCATCAACTCGATGCCCGGTCGGACGAACTCCGCCGGCAGGGTGCGGAAATCGTCGCGGGCGATCTTCTCAACCCAGCCTCAGTCCAGGAGGCAATGAAAGGAGTGAAGCGCGCTTACTTTACCTACCCGGTGACCGATGGGCTACTTGAGGCGGCCGCCATCTTTGCTGCAACGGCGCGCGATGCGGGCCTGGAATTGGTGGTGAACAATTCGCAGTTCCAGGGCACGCCCGATGATCCCGCATTTCGCGATCTCCAACGTGCTCCCTCATTTCGGAATTTGCAGCATCGGCTCGCCGACCGTATCTTCGACTGGGCGCGGGTCGGAGCCGTTCATCTTCAGACCCCTCCCTATTACGAAAACATACGCGCTCTTGTCAGCCGTAGCGTGGCCGAGGGAAATGCCGCGTTCCTGCCCTGGGGCGATGACCAGACTGTCATTCCGCTTGCCGGCGCGGAAGACGTAGCTCGAGTCGCCGCAACTCTTTTGGCGACTTCCGGTGTGCCGTCGCACAATGCATACCCTCTCGTGAGCGAAACCCCAACGGTGCGGGAAATTGTCGAAACTCTCGGCAGGGCGATCGGGCGGCCCATTCGATATGTAGCGATCACCGACGAGCAATGGGCCCAGGCAGTCAAGGAGCGGCTCAATCCGCACGCGCTCGATCACCTGACCCATCTTTGGCAATACTTCCGCAATAGTAAGGAACAACGCCACGCTACCGATGCTATCCGTGCGGTGACTGGCCGGAATCCGCAGACGTTGGAGGAATTCTTTCGCGAGAATGCCGAATCTTTCGCCGCCAACAAAAACTGAGCCGATGGGCTGATGTCATGGACGGCGGGTCCGATGAGAACGCCTCGCAGCGCCTTGCACAGGATCCTGTTTCTCGCCGGGAGCAAGTATCGCCTTACAAACGAAAGTGAATGCGTTGAGAAAGTCCTCACGCTTCACTTTCGGTTCCCAAGCCTGTTGCAAAATGAAGCCTTGCAGGATGGCCAGCATCAGCCGGGACAAGGCGTCGGGCTCAACCAGCTTGGAGAGACGGCCCGACCGTTGTGCTCTCGCGAATGCGTCAGTCAGGATCTTCCGCTGATCAATTCCGCGTTCGAGAATTTCAAGGATTTGCTTGCTTCGCAGCGCTTCCGCCCAAACCTGAATGCCTACCTTCCGTCTCATTTGCTCTTCAGGGGACTTCAACAGCAAGAAAAACGCTTTCGCCAAACTCGGGAGAGCGACCGCTAAATCTTCCGATTCAAGGAATTTGGCCAAAAGGGCGGTTTCCTGTGCATGCCGTTGCTGAGCGATGGCCGCGATGATTTCGTCTTTGCTGCGGAAGTAACGGTAAATGGCGCCCGCGCTAAGGTCTCCTTCCTTGATAATGGTATCCATCGAGACCTTGTGAAACCCGTCCCGTGCAAAACACCTGACCGCTACGTCGAGAATCTCCTGGCGGCGAGCAACGCGATATTCCTGACTTACTTTTGGCAAAGCTGATCTGCCTCGTTTCTGATGAATACCGCTACTCGATACATATCTGAGCCTGTTTCAGAACGACCGTAGCTCGCGTTGTATTGTGTTGCGGCGTCTGCAGTGGTGACGTCGCTCCATAGCGTGAAGCCGCGTTTCCTCGCATAGTTGTCAAGCTCATGGGGAAGGAAACCAAAAATAAATGGCTCGCCTGTGGAACGAACCTTTCCCGTCCAGCGCTTTGCTTCCGGGAAAAACTGACTCCCGTCGGTGGCTCGCAGATCCACATACGTGAAAATGACGCGTCCGCCGGGGCTAAGCAGACGAGCGAGCACACGGAACGTCCCATCGACTGCAGAGGCGGACAGATAGCTGACGACCCCTTCCCAGATCACGAGTGTACCCACGTTGGGATCATAGCCCGCGTCAAGCAGAGAGCTTTCCAGGTCATCTTGTTCAAAATCGACCGGCACATAGCGTAACAATTCAGTATGGGTCGCTTCGTTTTGGCCGAGTCTCTCCACTTTGGCTGCCTGAGTTGCCGGATGGTCTACCTCAAAGGTCTTCAGTTGCCGAGCCTCCGGCAGCCGGTATGGCCGGGTGTCAAAGCCCGCGCCCAGCAGAACGAGTTGGCGGGAACCACTTGCGAATGCATCAGGGAGCAGATCATCGATGAGTTTGGTGCGCACGACGGCTGAGCTTCGGGCCCTCGGCCAGTTTTTATCGAGCAGCAAGGTAAAGAGCTGTCGAAAAGGCATCCATTGTGCGAGAACTGCAACCGCTTTGAGCGAGCTGCGCAGCAATGTGACAGCAAACCGATCAGAGAAGAGCCGGTGGGCCAACGGTTGCATATCCTCAAGGGCTCGAAAGAAGGCCATGTACTCGGCGGTACGGCTGGAGCGGTTTCCATGCATAAGAAAAGGGAACGTTCCCTCTCTTATATCACAAAAATTCGGAATATCCATGATAGGGAACCGTCAGGGGAATCTCCGCCTCTCCTTGACGGTTACTTATCATGGATTTCCTCCGGCTTTCATCGATGGACAAGAACCGGTCGAGCCGCCTGCACGTCTCGGCTAACGTAGCAGTTATTACAGTGTTTGCCTGAATATCGAACGACACACTCTGGGCAGAGCTGATTGGAGCAGCGTTCCTTGCTGCACTTAACAAGATTGTCGGTTTTCAAGCCACAGTCCGAACACCTAGTCGGCGTCTTCATATCTCCTCCGCTCGGTTTGCTATTAAAGTCTTTGAGAGGAAGAGTTTGAAGTAGGTGTGATGACTACTTGGATTCTGGGCCTGTGGAAAAAGTGGTACGGATTAGGCCGGCTTAGAATAGTGGGGGCCAGCCTCATCTGGGATAAAGGCGTTCGGGCATTGCCCTAGGTACTGGCTAGATCCAACCTCAGTCGACCATCCCACGCTTTCTGAACCAGGAGTTTGCGGTCTCCCGGAGAAAGACTTCGTGTTCGATGTTTACGATGTTGACTCCCGTAGTCTGGATGACGTCACCGGTGCAGAGCTCTATCTTGAACGTGCTCGCAGTGACGGAGGAAGCGATGTCCTCAAGGACCACGGGTCTAGGGATGCCTGCGATGCGCCCGACTTGGCCCGGTGAGCTGCGTTGTCTGATCCGGACTTGGCTTCCAATTAGCTCTTGCAACTCCACTTGAACCTGCCTACGACGCGCATAATCACCAAAGAGCTACCGCGGTCGTTACTTGTCTAGCTCAAGCCAAAGCATACATCGGTTGGACCCGTTTGGAGAGTACCTATTCTGCGTCAAAAGCAAATGCTTTTGGTGTGGGCGAGTGGCCGTGCTCGTCTCGACAAGGGCGATAACATCCACAGTGATATCATCGATGATCCACAACATAGAGTCAGGCGGAAATAGGGCGAAGATAGATCGCGGCGGTTTGTTGAAAGCTGTTTTGGGCAAATTGAAGATCGAGTCGACTGACGGCGTCGACCACGTCGAGAAGCCCAGCGAGAACTAGTTCATGTCGAAGAACGGTGGCATCATCGGAGTATCAGATCATGGCGGTTGGGCGGTGCTGGTGACGGTGGCGCCCGACGGGACGCTCCTCGACCGCCGCCGAGTGGAACTCGTGGGCGAGGGCCTGCCGAAGCTTCCCCACCACAGCGAAGGCCAAGGGCTCCCGCTCGACGAGGCCGTGGAGCTAGTAGAGCGCGTACGCGTGTCGGCCGAGAGGCACGCGGTGCTTGCCCTTGAGACTGTAACGATGGCGGTGCCGCGCATCCTTGGTGTCGCCCTTCGCAAGTGCCCACAGCTTCCACCCACGATTGCCGAGCGAATCAAGGACTACCGTGCGCAGAACCTTGCCGACTGGGTGATGTACCGCAAGGCTCTCGCTTCCGCGGCCGAGGCAAGGGGTTGGCCCGTCCACTGGTACGACGCCAAGAGCGTATTGGCAGCGGCGCGCCAGGTCTTGCGTGTAGAGAACCTCGACGCTTACTTCCTCCAGGTGCGCAGGGCCGTCGGGCCGCCCTGGGGCAAGGATCACAAGCTCGCTATGGCGGCGGGTATAGTCACGGCGCCCCCGGCTGCGGAATAAGCCGCGAGACCTGGAGTAATCAGGCTGCGGAAACAGCTCTGCACTCGGCCGAGAATCAAGTTTGAACCGAAGGTTCTTACGCAGACACTGAAGCCCGACGTATTCTGAAATCATCTAGGGTCCCACTGTACAACCCGCTCCCGCACCAGAGGAGGGAACTCGTATGAGGGGAACAACTCGAACCTGGATGGCCGTCGCGATTTCTGTGGCCATTGGGCTTGGCGCCGGCGCCGTGGGTGGTTCAGGGCGGGCGCAGCAGACGGTGGTCACGAATCCGCTTGCCGGCAATCCGGCCGTAATCCAGGAGGGAGCTTCGCTTTTTCGCTCGAACTGCTCCCCTTGCCACGGGCTCAATGCGCAGGGTGGGGGCCGGGGACCCGGTCTGACTACCGGGCGTTGGGTTCACGGCGCAAGCGATGCCGAAATCTTCGCCACCATCACGCGCGGAGTGCCGGGGACAGAGATGCCCGCCAACACGTTCGAGGACTCCGAGACCTGGGCCATCATCGCCTACGTTCGGTCGTTGGCGCCCGCGAAGAACGAGGCTGTTTCCGGCGACCGTGTAAAGGGGGAGAAGATCTTCACCGAATCAGCGGGGTGCTCGACCTGCCACATGGTGCAAGGCCGCGGGGGCTTGCTTGGTCCGGATCTGTCGCGCGTTGGCGAGGCCCGCTCCGCGACCTATCTGATCGATTCCATTCGTGAGCCCAGCAAGGAACTGAGCAGCGGCATGCTCGACCCCAACAACCACTATGGCCTGCCATTGATCTATGACACAGTAACGGTGGTGACGGCGAGCGGCCAGAAAATTGCGGGTGTAGCCAAGAACGAAGATACCTTTTCCATCCAACTACTCGATACCAATCAACAACTGCAGTTCTTCCTAAAGAAAGATCTGAAGGAAGTGACCCACGAACGCAAATCCCTGATGCCGGCTTATTCCGAGCAAATGCTCAAGCCTGCGGACCTTCAGGACCTGGTCGCGTACCTGGAAAGCCTGCGCGCCGAGTGAAACGGAACAAGGACGGTGGCATGAAAAAGAGGTCGTTGCTGATGGCGCTGCTTCTTTTAGGCGCAGCCCGTGCGCACGCGCAGGTGAGCTACCAGCGCCTGCTGGGCGCCGAGCACGAACCGCAGAACTGGCTCACCTATTCGGGCCGCTACACCGGCTGGCGCTACAGCACGCTGGACCAGATCAACACCGGCAACGCGTCGCAACTTCGGATGCAGTGGGCGTTCCAGGTCGCCGACCTCGGCCAATTTGAGACCACCCCACTGGTGGTGGACGGCGTCTTGTACGGGACCGGGCAGAATGACCGCGCCTTCGCGCTCGATGCGCGCACGGGACGCCCCATTTGGCGCTATGAACGGAACTTGCCGGATAAGCTTCAGCCATGTTGCGGTATGGTGAACCGTGGCTTCGCGATTCTAGGCAACAAGCTTTTCATGGCGACACTGGATGCTCACGTGATCGCCTTGGACACGAAGACCGGGAACCTGGTGTGGGATGCAAAGGCAGCAGACTCCAAGGCGGCCTACACCTTCACCGTCGCGCCTTTGGTGGTGAAGAACGAGGTCATCGTCGGCATTTCCGGCGGTGAGTATGGAGTTAGAGGATTTGTGGACGCCTATGATGCTGACACCGGCCGTCGCCGATGGCGCTTTGAAACCGTGCCGGGTCCTGGCCAGCCGGGACACGAAACTTGGGCCGGCGATTCCTGGAAGACCGGAGGCGCGCCGGCGTGGATCACCGGTTCCTATGATCCTGAGCTAAACCTCGTTTATTGGCCTACGGGTAACCCTTCGCCCAGCGACTATGGCGGCGAGCGCGGCGGCGACAATCTTTATAGCAACAGTATGCTGGCGCTGGATCCTGACACCGGAACATTGAAGTGGTATTTCCAATTCACCCCCCACGACCTGTACGACTACGACGCCACTCAGGTTCCTGTTTTGCTGGATGCGAACTGGGAGGGCCAACCTCGCAAGCTGTTGGTGCAAGCCAATCGCAACGGCTTTCTCTACGTGCTGGACCGCACCAACGGAAAATTCCTCAAGGCCTCTGCCTTCGGCAACGTGACTTGGGCCAAGGGCATCGCCACGGACGGCAAGCCGATGGTGAATATGGACCTGGTGCCGAACCTGACGGGGAGCCGAGTTTGTCCGGGCGCGCTCGGGCTTACCAACTGGTATTCGCCCTCCTACAGTCCAGACACCGGACTCTTGTATGTGGCGACCTCCGACGAGTGCGACATCTTCACCGGCGCACCCCAGCCGTATCGCGTAGGCCACGACTTTCTGGGAAGCGTCTACGTGCCCGACCCTGTGGTGAGACCGGCCGGCGCGCTCAAGGCGCTCGACCCCATGACGGGCGCGGAGAAGTGGCAGTTTAAGTACTTCAGCAGTCCCAACGGGGGAGCGCTTTCGACCGCCGGTGGGCTTGTCTTTGCCGGCGACGCCGACGGTAATTTCATCGCCCTCGATGGGCGCACGGGGCAGGATCTGTGGCATGTGCAACTGGGCGCGGCCGTCTACTCGACGGCGATCACCTATCGGCTCGACGGCAGGCAGTACGTGGTGATCCCAGCCGGCTCCGCGCTGTTCGCCTTTGCCATCGCTCAGCCTTAGCTCGAGCCCGCAAGGCCGCCGGATTCCTTTGGCAGGCAAAATGCTTTATCGTTCTGGGGCAGCACTCCCCGCGAAGGAAACACGATGAACCGCAGAGAACTGATCCAATCGGCCGTTGCTTCCATTCCCCTTGTTTCTGTTGCCCGCGCCCAGCAGATCGCCAGGAATACCAATGGCCTCCCGCCCATGACCATCAAGGACGTCAAGGTCATCACCACCAATGGGGGCAGCCACTATCGCTGGATCTTCCTCAAGATCATCACCAGTGAACCTGGTCTTTACGGAATCGGCTCGGCCAACAATAACTACGAGACTATGGCAGTGGTCTCCGCCCTCGAAGACCATCTGAAACCGTGGCTGATCGGCAAGGATCCGGACCGCATCGAGGACCTGTGGCAGTCGGCCCAGATGCGCACCTACTGGCGCAACGGCCCGGTGAACAACAATGTGCTCTCAGCCATGGACATGGCCTTGTGGGACATCAAGGGCAAGCGCGCCAACATGCCGGTTTACGAAATGCTGGGCGGCAAGGCACGCGACGGCGTTCCCGTCTATGACCATCAAGGGGGCGCAACCAGGGAAGAGTGTCTGGATACCCTGCAGAAGTCACTGGCCAACGGTTTCACCCATGTACGAATCCAACTCGGCGGTTACGGCGGAGGCGGATTCACCCCGCCGGGGCAGGGCGGCCGCGTGGAGGGCGGCTACCAGGGAGCCGCCTTTGACGAGCAGCAGTACGTGGATGCGATCCCTCCGTTGTTCGAGTTCCTGCGCGACAAGGCGGGCTTCGGGCCAAAGCTTCTGCACGACGTGCACTCGCACTTGAGCGGGATGAATGCCGTGGAGTTGGCGCGCCGCCTGCAGCCTTACCAGATGTTTTTCGTCGAAGATATTCTTCCCCCGGAACAGATTGCTTATTACCGCAACATCCGCGAGATCTGCACGACTCCTCAAGCAGTGGGTGAAGTCTTTTCCCATCCCTTTGAGGTGGTGCCGCTAGTGACCGACCGCCTGATCGACTTCATTCGCTGCCGGGTAGTGGCGACCGGCGGAATTACTCCGATCAAGAAGCTCACCACGCTGTGCGAAATCTTCGGCGTCAGGACCGCCTTTCAGGAAGGCGGCGAAAACGATCCCGTGAATCAGATCGCCAGCTACCATGTCGACATCTCCAGCAGCGCCTTCGGCATCCAGGAAGAGAACCATTTCCCCCCAATCGTGCATGAGATGTTCCCTGGGATGGGTGAGATCCGCCGGGGCTATCTCTACGGTAGCGGCAAACCTGGTCTCGGTCTGGACATTAATGAGGAACTGGCAGCCAAGAATCCGCTGGGCCCCATCAAGGGTGGTGGAGCTTATCCGACCGACCGCACCATCGACGGAACGGTGGTGAAACCGTAGCCAACAGGCTAGTGCACGCCGACGATGCAAGCTAAGATGAGGTGACCTGCCAGACAGCCTCTCATGATCGACCAGATTATCTCGCACTACCGCATCATCGAGAGACTCGGCGGCGGCGGCATGGGCGTGGTGTATAAGGCTGAGGATGTGAAGCTCGGCCGCTTTGTTGCCCTCAAGTTCCTGCCGTCTGAACTAGCCAGGGATCCGCAAGCGCTTAGCCGCTTTCAGCGCGAAGCCAAAGCTGCCTCTGCCCTGAATCATCCCAACATCTGCACCATCTACGAGATCGATGACCAGCACGGCGAAGCCTTCATCGCCATGGAGTTTCTAGACGGCGTCACACTCAAGCATCACATGGCTGGGCGGCCGATGGAGATGGACCCGCTTCTGCCCATCGCCATCGACATCGCCGAGGCTCTGGAAGCAGCGCACGCCGTTGGCATCATCCATCGCGACATCAAACCCGCTAACATTTTCGTGACCAGGCGCGGACACGCCAAAATATTGGATTTCGGGCTGGCCAAGGTTGCGCCGGCAGCCATTTCTTCGAGCCAGATCGCCTCCGCGAACACAGGCACGACCGACGAGCAGCACCTTACCAGTCCCGGTTCTACACTTGGCACGGTCGCGTATATGTCGCCGGAGCAGGCGCGGGCGAAAGAGGTAGACGCCCGCACCGATCTGTTCTCCTTTGGAGCCGTCCTCTACGAGATGGCCACGGGGCAGTTGCCCTTCCGGGGGGACAGCACAGCGACGATCTTCGATGCGATCTTGAACCGCGCACCCGTACCCGCGGTGCGGCTGAACCCCGATGTGCCCGTGGAATTGGAGCGAATTATCGAGAAGGCTCTGGAGAAAGACAGGACCCTTCGCTACCAAAGCGCAACAGAGATGCGAGCCGATCTGCAACGGCAGAAGCGGGACACCGACTCGGCGAAGCTGCCCACAGCGACCAATGCACTTGCCGGCACACCTCGCAGAAAGCCATGGAAGTTCGTTGTTCCTGCCGTGGTGGCGATCCTGGCGGTGTCGGTGTTGGTGTTTGCGTACTTCTATTTCCACCGAGCGCCTAAGCTTACCGACAAAGACACCATTGTTCTCTCCGATTTTCTCAATTCCACTGGCGACGCTACTTTCGATGACACCTTGAAGCAAGGTCTTGCTTCGTCACTCAGACAGTCCCCTTTTCTGAATGTGTTGTCGGATAACAGGGTAAGTCAGACACTGGGGCTCATGACGCGTCCGGCAGATACGCGCCTCACACCAGAAATCACCCAGGAAGTTTGCCAACGCACGAACAGTAAGGCATGGATCGAAGGCTCCATCGCTAATCTCGGCAGCGAGTACATCGTCGGCCTGAAAGCAGTGAACTGCCAGAACGGAGACACTCTCGCGCAGGAGCAGCTTACGGCCGTAAACAAGGAAAAGGTTCTCGACGCACTGGGCGAGGCAGCGAGCAAAATGCGGCGCGAACTAGGCGAATCCTTAGTAAACGTAAAGAAGTTCGATGTTCCGCTCTCGCAGGCCACGACTTCTTCCCTGGAAGCTTTAAAGGCTGAGAGTTTGGGAATCAACGCTCTGCATGAAAAAGGAACGGAGGCAGCACTGCCGTTTTTCCAGCATGCTGTCGAACTCGACCCCGATTTCGCCAGCGGCTACCTCGCCCTGGGGAAGATGTATAGCAACCATAGCCAGCCGGAGCGCGCCAGTGAATTGTTTACGAAAGCATATTCATTACGCCAACACGCCAGCGAACGAGAAAAGTTCAACATCGAATCGATGTACTACCAACACGTGACGGGAGATCTGGAAGCGGCAGCCCGTGTATTTCGCGAGTGGCTCGGCAGTTACCCCCGAGACGATGTCGCGCTCGGCAATCTAGCAAACCTCTACGGTCATCTGGGGCAAGATGAGCAGGCGCTCGAGCTGGATCGTGAATCTGTACGTCAGAACCCCGACGATGTGGTTGCATACACCAACATGGCCTGGCGTCTCATGGTGCTAAATCGATTTTCAGAGTCCCGGAGAACGATCCAGGATGCCTTCGATCGAGGACTTGATACGGAGCGATTGCACTTCCTTCTCTATTGGCTATCCTTCCTTGCTGGAGATGAGCAAGGGATGGCTGAGCAAGCGGCGTGGTACGACAAGAAACCCGAGAGCCTCTACCTTATCCTCTCTTCCGAATCCGAGGTGAAGGGTTATTCCGGGCATCTTCGAAAGTCGCGGGAACTGAACCAGCGGGCAATGGAATCCGCTGAGCGTGCGGGCAACAGAGAAATAGCGTTGTCATGGCGTATGGAAGGAGCACTGCGCGAGGCTGCCTTCGGAAATCTTTCGGAAGCCCGGCGGACGGCTCTCGCGGATGTCAGCCAGCCAAATCCGGGCGGGGACGTCGAGGAAATGGGAGCTCTCGTGTTCGCCTGGGTGGGAGATACTGCGCATGCTGAATCGCTGCTGGATGGTCTTGCCCACCGCTTCCCGCAAGACACGCTGGTGCAATCGCTCGTGCTGCCCACGGTTCAAGGACAGATCGAAATCGCCCGCAAGAATCCTGCGCGGAGCATTGAGCTTCTGCAGGCCGCGACGCCTTATCAATTAACCTACGCCTCATTGAGGGGTTGTATCTATCCCGCCTACGTTCGCGGGCAAGCCTATCTGGCCGCAAAGCAGGGGGCCGCCGCCGCAACCGAATTTCAGAAGATCCTCGATCACCGCGGCTTGGTCGGCGCATGCGAGACGGGCGCGTTGGCTCATCTCGGAATCGCCCGTGCCCATGCATTGCAGGGCGACGCCGTGCAAGCGCGAGCCGCTTACAAGGACTTCTTGACGCTATGGAAGGATGCCGATCCTGATATCCCGGTCTTGCAGCAGGCCAAAACCGAGTACGCGCATCTGCAGTGAAATCGTTCCCGCCGGTGGATGCAGGGTTCAAGTTATGATTTAAGGTCAGATGGCCCTTTTCTCCGATCTTCGCAGTCTCTGGCAATCGGTCCTGGCGCCCTCTCAGACCGAAGCAGCGTTGCGCAGACAGACTGAGGCCTTCTGCGCTGCGACCTCCCTGGCCGGCCAGACCGATTGCCTCATCGAGCTTTTTTCCGGTATCTGGCAGCAGCGTTCGGAGCGCGCCTACCAGTCCCGGCTGGTCTGCTGGTTGGGCATGCTCGAGCAAGACCCTGATCTGAGCTCCCGCTTCCAGCAGGGGTGGAAGGCAGCGCTCGGATCCCTTGATTCGGTTTCCTTCTTCGCGGAAGCGGGTATTCCCGCCCAGCACGCATTGTTTCGCGAAATCACCAACCGCTTCTTCCAGCGCTGGCTGCCCCCGCCGCTCCCGGAAGATGACACGACTCGCCTCTTCGCCGCGGTCTTTCACTCATCGCGCGCGGTCCAGCGCTTTCTGGATATGGATGCGGCGCTCTTTGCCCGCCTGGTGGCGGACCTGTGGAGCACGGAGGGACTCGCTGCTTATCCCCACGTACACCAGGACTTGCACGAGGCGCTGCGGTTGTTGGCTGCCCGCGTCTCCGCCCGCGGCACCAGCCGTGCTGTCCGCCAGCGCAGTACCGACCAGGCGGTCGAGAAATCTCCTTCCTATGCCTTGGTGTTTGCTACCGAACGATTCATTGAGTGCGAACACAGCGCTGCCCCAGAGGCCTGTCCAGACGAGTGTAGGGAGCAATGGCTCAACGCAGTCTACGCTTGCAGGGGAGAGCTTGCCATTGTACGCATCAACATGGAAGAAGCCGGCGTGAATTCGCCGCTGGTCTTCGATCTGGGCGCCATGGACGCCGCTCTGGATCGCATGGAAATGCTGGCCGGCACGCTGGTGGAGCGTGCCAACAGGCTTTCGGCGGCGGCGCGACTTTTGCTGGATACCCTGGTCCGCGGCCTGCTCGAGGATACGCGCATCAGCTCGCTGATCCAGCAGAACTTCAACCTGCTGGCGCGCAAAACGGTGGAACGTACCGGCCACGGTGGCGAACACTATATCGCCCATAACCGCAAGGAATACTGGCAGATGTGGGGCGCGGCCATCGGTGGCGGATTCCTTACTGTCTTTACCGCGGCAATCAAACTACACCTTGTTGCCAAGCATTGGCCGCCGTTTGCGGAGGCGATTCTTATTGGCACGAACTACGCTGTCAGCTTCCTGTTGCTGCAGATCTTCGGTTTTGCCCTGGCCACCAAGCAGCCGGCCATGACCGGTGCCACGCTGGCGGATATTATCCGCCGCAACCGTGGCAATTCCCGCCGCGACCAGATCACCCAATACGGCGCATCCATCAGCCGCACCCAACTGGCCGCGGCGCTGGGTAATATTCTGGCGGTGAGCAGCGGAGCGGTGATCTTCAATCTGCTGTGGCTCAGGGGCTTCCACACGCCTTATGTGCCCGCCGATCAGGCGCAGAAGGTCTACTTATCACTGCGTCCCCTGGCCTCAGCAACCGCCATTGACGCTGCGCTCACCGGCGTCTTGCTCTGGCTTGCCGGGCTGATTGGAGGATGGTGTGAGAACTTTGCCGTCTACCATCGCATTCCGGCATCCATTGCGCAGCACCCGTTCGGCCAGACCATAGGCGCCGGCAGAATGCAGAAGATTGCCGGCTGGGTTGACCACAACATCGGCCCCTGGAGTACCAGCATCTCGCTCGGCTATCTGCTGGGCTTTACGCCGGTGTTTTGGGAGTTCTTTGGCCTACCCCTGGACGTTCGTCACGTTACCCTCAATACCGGAATGTTCGCTTTCGCGGCCGCTCGCTTCGGCCCGGCTGCATTCAAGCAGGAATGGCTTTACGCGGCGATGGTGGGCATAGCTCTCATGTTCGTGCTCAACCTGGGTGTCAGTTTTGCCATTGCTTCGTTCGTGGCGCTTCGCGCCTACGATGTGGGCCACGAAGAGCGCGCATCGATCCTGCGCTATGTGTTCAAGCAAATGGTGTCGTCACCGCTACAGTTTCTCTTTCCTGTGCAACCCAAGCCGATGGCTGCCGAAGGGTCTGCGGAGGATATCGAGCGGCCGGCGCCCGCCGCGTAGAAGAGCCAACGTTCTGGATCCGGGGAGCCACCTTTAGCGCGGACGGTGACGCTCAGCCAGCGGACCCGGAACCTTCAAGATGGTTTCCGTTCCAGGTACTTCGGCGTCTCCGAGATCGGCGCCGGTGGGGGAGAATTCGCGCGCGTTGGTAGAGACGAAAAAGAAGCGCGTGCTGGTATCTGCAGGAACGCCGCCGCTGAAGACGAAGGTGTATTTGTTGTCGGGGGGCCCGTAGATGAACTTGTCCGGAGCGGTGGTGCCTAGTCCATCCGGCCGGAAGTCCGCATAGGTTACCGTAATGCCGGCCGGTGGCGGCAGCCAGATGGTGACCGTGTCCGCGGGACTACCGAGCGGGGTGGTTCCGGTGAGGATGCGGTAGTAGAAATCGAGCAGGCCCGTGATGTCGGACCGAACCACGCGAAGCTGAATCTGAACCGGAACGCCGGGGCCGAACGCAAACAGAATTGTCTCCTCGATGGCGTCGTAGAGCACCAGGCCGGCGAGCGCTGGGCGCGCCGCCTCAGTGGTCCCCGATAGAGGAGTGAACTCGCCAGGGAACGTCACTGGTCCCGTAATGACTGGCATGCCGCCCATCATACGCCGGAAAGCCGTGGTTGGCAGCATGCTACCGAGATCGGTAGCTTCTTGTCGGCGGCCGCATTCACCGGATGGGGGACCTGCCTGAACGCGAGCGCATCAGCAATAGCTCGCCTCAGCGTCGACTACACTTGAGTTGCTTACCTCTGACTGACGGGGAACCAACGTGCGACGCAAAGTAGATATCGAGACCTGGGTACGTAAGGCCCACTTTGAGTTTTTCAATACCTTTGAAGAGCCATATTATGGCGTTTGTGTGAATGTCGATTGCACTGCGGCATACGCTTTCGCTAAACGCAATGGGTTTTCATTTTTCCTCTACTACCTTTATCGATCGCTCTCTGCAGCCCAGGTGATTGAGCCGTTTCGATATCGAACCGAGCAGGGCGAGGTGTTCCTCTACGATCGAGTTGATGCCGGGTCGGCGATTGACCGCAGCAACGGGACGTTTGGCTATGGTCACATCATCTATCACGAGAACCTTAATCAATTCTTTGAGGACGCCAAGCGCGAAATGGAACGCGTCCGTAATTCTGCCGATCTAACCCGGACGGCCGCGAGCAACGTCATACGCTATTCGCCTCTGCCATGGATCGACTTTACTTCACTTTCTCATGCGCGAAGCTTCCGTGTGCCCGACAGCTGTCCCCGCATTTCGTTCGGCAAGATGACAGAGAATGGTGGAAAAAGGTCCATGCCGGTTTCGATCCACGTGCATCATGCGTTAGTCGACGGTTTGCACGTGGGACAATACATAGATTGTTTTCAGGAACTCATGAATACGCAATAGGGAGGAAAGCTGGCGACGTGCAACACGTAGACACAGTCTTCACGAAAATCAAAGCCCGCTTTGATAAGCGAAGCCGCGATGGGCTCATCTGCAAGCAGGGATTCTACAAAGACTGTTTCGTATTGAAGCTGCAAAAGGCCTCCTGGACGAACGATCCAATGGATCGCGTGCAAAACAAATCGGGAGTCTTTTTCTCTATTTGGATGAATGAACCGTTAGCCATGCAGAACCGCGCGAATTACAACATTCACGCTTTGAAACTAAGGCAACTGAAAGGTTATTCGATTACTAGTCGAGACTTCGCCGGCGCTTTTAGAAAAGGCTTCACGTCCACCCGCGATACTTGGCCGAACGTGAGTGTGGACTATGGACCGCTGACCCTGATGCAGGGATGGATCAAGCTTGACTCAAAGCGTCCGGAAAAGGACATACTCGTCTTAATGGAGCGCTTTCAAGACCTGAGCCCGCTGATTGATCGTCTGTTGGAGTCGCGGCGGAGGTGAGCAAGAGCTTTAATTGGTGGCTCATCGGAAGTGGCGCTGGCGAATGTTCTGATCCTTGCATGTGTACCAAACCTGTACGACTGCCAAATCTGCGAAGACCATGGGCAATGGAGCCTCTACGCCGAGAGGCTCCGGGCGGCAATGCCGGCATGGCGCCCGTCATGCGCTGGAAGGGCTTGTCCAGAATCATTGTTCATAAGTGCAACGCGCCGTCGGTACTATAATCGCGAACACCATGGCTCTAGCCTCGGGCACGAAACTCGGGCCCTATGAGATCCAGTCTCCGCTAGGTGCAGGCGGCATGGGCGAGGTCTATCGGGCGCGCGACACGCGCCTCGAGCGCATCGTCGCGATCAAAATTCTGCCTGCGCATCTTTCCGATAACGTCGAGGCCAGGCATCGCTTCGACCGCGAAGCGCGGGCGATTTCTTCGCTGAACCATCCCAACATCTGCACCCTCTATGACGTTGGACATGAGAACGGGATCGACTACCTGGTGATGGAGCTGCTTGAGGGGGAGACGCTTGCCGACCGCCTCGCGAAAGGTCCGCTGCCTCTCGAAAAGCTGCTAAAGTACGCAATCGAAATTTGCCAGGGACTGGAGCAAGCCCACAAGACGGGGGTGATCCACCGGGATCTGAAGCCAGGCAACGTGATGCTGACAAAGTCCGGGGCCAAGTTGATGGACTTTGGTTTGGCCAAAGCCTCCACAGCCAGCGCTCCACCGGTATCCAGCTTAACCGCGACGATTCCAGCTCCTTCTGCTGATCAACCGCTGACGGCGCGGGGCATGCTGGTAGGCACCTTCCAATACATGTCGCCGGAGCAACTGGAGGGCAAAGAAGCCGATGCCCGCAGCGACATTTTCTCCCTTGGCGCGGTGCTGTATGAAATGGTGACTGGCAAGCGGGCGTTCACGGGCAAGACGCAAGCCAGCCTGGTAGCGGCCATTCTGGCCTCGGAACCACAGCCGATTTCCGTGTTACAGCCGATGTCGCCACCGGCGCTCGATCGTGTGGTGAAGGTTTGTCTCGCCAAGGATCCCGACGAACGTTTTCAATCCGTCCAGGATCTGAAACTACAGCTAAAGTGGATTGCCGAGGGAGGATCGCAGGCCGGAGTGCCAGCTCCCGTGGCCGCCCGGCGCAGGCTATCGCAGAACCTGGGATGGAGCGTGGCCGGTGCGTTGGCGGTCGCCTTGGCTGCGGTTGCGTTTCGGCACTTCAGCGAAAAACCGCCCGTTCCTGTTGCGCCAGTGCGTTTCTCCATCCCAGCGCCAGAAGGCGCGATGCTTTCGCCGATCCTCAATCTTTCGCCCGATGGCCGCAAGGTGGCCTTCCTTGCCGGAGATGGCCTGTGGGTACATTCTCTGGAGTCGGGAGAATCTCATGCCTTGACCCCGGCAGATGGTTCACCCTTCTGGTCCCCAGACAGCCGCTGGATAGGTTATCCAGTCGGGAATAAGGTCAAGAAAATCGAGGCGACTGGCGGACCTCCACAGACTGTGGCGGACTTCTCCGGCAGTTGGGGAGCGGGCGCATGGAATCAGGATGACGTGATTGTCTACGGTGACGTTCCAAGTGGTTTATTCCGCGTGCCTGCTTCCGGCGGCGTTCCCGTGCAAATCACTGCAGTGGATCGTGCGCGCCAGGGAAGAGCGCATTACTGTCCCTCCTTCCTGCCGGACGGGCGTCACTTCGTCTACATTCGTGCCTCGACTGACACGGAGAAGAGCGCGATCTATGTCGGCTCAGTGGACGCGAAACCGGAGCAACAGAGCTCCAAATCCTTGGTGGCTAGCAATTGGGGGCCACAGTACGCACCTTCAGCCGATCCGCACGCGGGCTACCTGCTTTTCATGCGCGAAAGTACGTTGATGGCCCAGCCTTTCGACAACGCCCGGTTGGAGTTGAAAGGGCAAGCGACGCCTGTCGCCGAGCAAGTGGGTGATAACGGCGGCAGCGCCGGCGGGTATGGAGCCTTTTCGGCTTCGGCCAATGACATCCTGGTTTACTTGCACACGGCTCCAGACCAACAACCCACATGGTACGACCGGGAGGGCAAGGTCTTGGGAACCGTTGGCGAAGCGGGCAATTATCAATTTCTGGCGCTCTCACCGGACGGCACACGCGTGGCCTTGAGCAAGAGGAGTGGGAAGACCGCGAACATTTGGCTGCTGGATCTCTCTCGAGACATTAGCACGCGCCTCACGTTTGGTTCGGCGATCGATTCTTACCCCATCTGGTCGCCGGATGGGACCCGCATCATCTTTAGCTCCGGAAACGACCTGTATCAAAAGCCGGCCAGCGGGGTGAAAGATGCGGAACTTCTGCTGAAGGACGTCCAGTATGCCTCGAGCTGGTCGCGAGACGGACGTTTCATGTTGCTCGAAGTGGCTGACCCGAAAGCGAATCGTAATATTTGGGTGCTCCCGATGGAGGGTGATAAGAAGCCCTTCCCATTTCGAGTCACCAAGTTCCATGAGGTCGACGCTCACTTTTCGCCTGATGGCCATTGGGTAGCCTACATTTCAATGGAATCCGGCCAGCCGGAAATTTATGTGCGGTCATTTGCACTGAACTCTGCCGGAACCGCTGTGGAGGAGGCCGGCAAGTGGCAAGTCTCCAATGGAGGGGGGCTTTATCCTCGCTGGCGCGGTGACGGCCGGGAACTTTATTACCGTACGCGGGACGGACAGGTAATGGCCGTTGAAATCGCGACCAATCCGGAGTTCAGGCCAGGGAAGCCTCAGCCCCTCGGTATTGCGCCCGGGGGTGGTGGTTTGTTTATTACGCTTGCCGCATGGGATTGCACCGCGGACGGCCGCCGGTTTCTGGTGGCGGCGTCGAAGAGCATGGGGCCGGTGCCCTACACGGTGATACTGAATTGGCAGGCTGCTCTCAAGAAATAAAGCCTTGGCCTAAGATGACACGGTTACTGCGCGGGTGCCAACCTGGGAACAATCTTGTTGGTCTTGTAGTCTGCCGGCACCTGGAACAATGTTTCATCCGGCTGCCCTTGTTGGATGTTCTTCAATGTATACGTCGTTTGGCCAAAGCGCGGATCACTTTGCGTGCTCTGAATTACCAGCTTTAGCTCCGCCGAGTACCATGTTTCGTGGGTAATCATAAGATCCTTGTCATTACCGATTGTGCCGGAGGGAATAGTAGTCGTACTGCGGGTTCCAGTGGCCTGAATGCCCTCGATTGTCTCTGTGCCCAGAGATTCGGTTTTAGGCGCCGCACCCTCGCTTGGCTGGGGTGCAATCGCTTGAGCATGCACGGTGACCGCTTGCCCCGCACCGGCCGCGGAACCTGCATAGGCCACAGAAAATGCGCGGTCCGCGCCAGCAGGCCCTCCAGGCGGCAAGGGCGGCATGGTCACTACGTGAGCCACTTTCCTGTCGGAGGTAAAGTCGATGTGTTCTTTGCTGACCGGATCGAAAATGGTGGTCAGCGTCTGGCTCTCCCCCTGAGAAGACCCTGAAGATTTCCAGGGACCCATCGTGGTCAGTTTCTGGATGCGCACGGTTCTGCCATCGCTATCGCGGGCGACAGTGGCGGTAGTGGTCTGAACGATGTGCGAACCGTCGGCAAGCGTCTGTTTCATTTCGGTGACAGCCTGAGCCTGATAGGGTTCGTTCTTAACCACATCCGCTTCGTCTTGTAGACCGAACATTACCGCTCCGCGTGTCGTGACGAGTGCCACCTGTCCCGGCCCCGAATCGGGACCCGCGATATCGAGTTGGGCGAAGTCAGCACCTTGCTGGTTAACGATTCTGGTGCAAGGTCTATCGCCTACCGAGCAGTCCTCCTGGATGCCCGTGACCTGCATCTGTGCTCTGCTAAAGGCAGACAGAAAAACGAGGCTGGATAGAACCGCCAGTGAATTGCGGCATATCGTTTGACGACGGGAGCGGCTCATTTCTTCTCCTTGAGTACTTCAAGAGGCAAAGACACGCTGATGGCTCGTGGCAAACCGTCATCCCCTAATGTCAGCTCAGCAACGACCCGCCGATCGTGAAGAGTCGTGTTCAGGGGAAAGCCCAGCGATGCAAGCTCGGCTTGAGACATCGATACGCGAATGGTCGCATCCGTTCCGGTATCGATGGCGGCATCGGAATAGGGAAGTCGCACGGTCATTCGTTGGGAGGTGTTATAGCGCGTCAATGTACGCAGCGGATGGCGAGTCGCGGGCAAGGTTGCTTCCGGTGGAGGATCTGCTGGTGGGGCGCGGAGTTCGCGATCGATTGGCGCTGGAGGAGCAACTCGAGATTCGATCTTCGTTTGCAACGGTGCGGGCCGGCGAAGGTGAGCTACCAATACCGCGGTCATCGCGATGGCGATGAGCAGGGCCACGGCAAAGACCGGCTTGAGGCGGAGCATAACTCCGTCATTTCTCAATAGCCTGGAAGACAGAAGCTCTAATCGTCCTCGGAGGGCCGGAGGTGGATCTTCTTGCGATAGCATGCTCAGCACTCGCAACAGATTGTCCACGGGAGACGCCGCCGCTTTCCTGGTTTGCTTTGCTCGTTGCTCCATCACCTTTGCCCTCCTTTCCTCGTCAGGTCGCTGACGCCTTTACTTCATTTGCCGCCGATCCGCGCAGCTTTGCCGCCAGCAACGCCCGGGCGCGATTCATACGCGACGCGATGGTCCCTTCGGAGCATTGCAGAATGACCGCTGCTTCCTGATAGCTCCTTTCCTGCAAGCTGCATAAGACGATTGTCTCCCGATACTGATGTGGCAGCTCCAGGATCGCGTGATAAAGAACCTTCAATTCAGACTGCAGCGCAAGCAGGCTTTCGGCATCTTGCTTTTGATTCTCAAGGCAAAGCTTGTCCAGAAGCCGGTTCCATTCAGGCGTTTCGAAGAGACCCTCCAAGGGAAGCAACCGATTGCTTCTGCGCCGCTCCGCCCGCAACAGATTCCTGGCAATGCCCAGAAGATACCCCTCCAGCGTCCCCTTCTCAGGGTCAAATTGCCTGATGGTCCCTGAGCCCACCGCGTCGAGAATCACCAGAAATACTTCCTGGGTGAGGTCTTCAGCGACGGCGACCGACCCCGTCATGTGCATCAGGAACCGATAGACCGGACGGCCATACCGGTCATAGAGGTTCAAGAAGCCGCGCTCATCTCGTTGCTTCAGACGCTCGAGCAGTTGAGCGTCAGAAGCGGAATCCTTCTTTGAGCCTTGTGTCCTGTTTCCATTTCGAGGCCACAGCAATGGATGCTCCCTGCCTTGTATTGCATTGCCGACGCAAAAACTTCCCACCCCGCTCGATTTCTTTTTTGGACTAGCCGCCGCCAGCATTGGTGAGGTCTCAGCATTTCCACAGTTGGAAGAATTCGTCGCCGTCGAGTCAATGCATGCTAGGGCCATAAGAACCCGGTGGGGGTGTGGCGATCACTCGCAAATCGCATTCGCAGGGCAACCAGGCGGCGCTCGAGGTCAGGCCACGGCGTCGAAGAAATACCAAAGAAGCATATTCGAAAGCAGAGGCCGAAGATTGGGAGACCAAGGGTTTACGCCAGGGCGCAATCAGCGTTTTCATACTCTTCCACTTGATTGCAATCCTGTGTTGGACCGTACCCACCGATGCTCGCCTTGCGGTGGGAATGAGGGAACTCGTCGGCCCTTACATGCAATGGACTGGCCTCTCGCAGTCGTGGGACACCTTCGCCCCCAATCCAAAATCGGTGAATGCCTATATCAAAGCCGTGGCCGTCACTCAACATGGCCATTTGCACATCTTTGCTTTTCCTAGAATGGAGCAGCTTAGCTTCGGCGAACGCTACCGCAAAGAAAGATATCGTAAATTCGCCGAGAACCTGGTGGTGGCGGAAAACGCAGCTATTTGGCCGGATGTTGCCAGGCATGTGGCACGTCTATACCAGAATCCCGCCGATCCTCCAGATAAGGTAGTGCTGGTCCAATTCCTGGCAGATATCACGCCGTGGGCACAGAACGATCACCCCCAGACCCCAAGACCAGTTGTCTTTTACGATGACTACGTGGAACGAGACGGCTCCCGATGATGCTGCAGAGCGTTTGCAGGGCTTGGGGAAAGTTCTTCTTCACCCCTCAGTTGCCCACGCCCATTGCACTCTTCCGTATTCTTTATGGCGGCTGTGTCTCCGTCACCTTGATCCTGCTGCACGCCGACTGGCTGGATTGGTATGGTGTGCACGGCTGGGTGTCGCTGGAGACGATGAAGACCATCGAACCCGGCATCCGCCTGGACCTTTTCGCGCTCCTGCCTCAGGACGATCGCCGGATAGGGCCGTTCTTCTTCCTCTTCCTGGGCTTCTCCGTTTTGCTCACGATAGGCTTATGGACGCGCATCAGCAGCGTAGTCGTGTTTCTTGGCCTGGCTTCCGTACAGCAAAGAAATCCCTTCATCATGCATGGCGGTGACACTTTTTTGCGTGTGGCCGGATTCTTCCTCATGTTTGCGCCGGCCGGCGCGGCTCTGTCGCTGGATCGTCTTATACGCGCCCATAAGGAAGGGGAGAGACTCGATGTCGTGCGTATCGCTCCGTGGGCTCAGCGAATGATCCAGCTTGAACTGGCCTTGGTCTACCTCATGTCCTTTTGCTGGAAGATGAAGGGGCATGCGTGGTTGAACGGAAGCGCACTCTATTACGCAACCCACTTGAGCGAGATCCAGCGTTTTCCTTTACCCATGTGGACGCAAAATCCAGTGGTGCTCAAACTGGGAAGCTGGTTCACCCTTATCCTGGAGTTCTCCCTGGGAGTCCTGATATGGTTTAGGCGCGTTCGCTATCCGTTACTGCTGGTGGGGCTACTCTTCCACTTATCTCTTGAATACGCATTCAACCTTCCCATGTTTCAATGGGACGTGTTAACAGCTTACGTGCTGTTTATTGATCCCGGCGATTTGGCGCGCACTTGGCAATACGTGCGCTGCTTAGTAACACTCATTGGTTGGCCTGACCGGATGATCCCACGCTTATTCGGCAACCGCGGTGGTGGCTGAACTCTTACTCTGAGCGAAGCGTCCGCATGGGATCGATGTTGGCCGCCCGCCACGCTGGATTCCAACTGGCCACGAGTGTGGTGAGGGTTAAGACGAAGGAAGCGAGGACAAACATGGCGGTATTCTCTGCGCGCACTTCGTAGAGCAGCCCAGCCAGAGCGCGCACGGCGATGGCTGATCCGACAACCCCCAAGATAATCCCCATGGCGGCGAGAGCTATGGCCTTGCGGAAGACGCGGCTTAACACTTCTCTACGGGTTGCGCCGACAGCCATGCGGATAGCCATTTCTCGCGTTCGCTGTGCGACCATCTGGGTGAGGACGCCATACAGTCCAACGACCGCCAGCAGCAAAGCCAACCCGGCGAAACTGCCGAAAAGAACGGCGCGAAAGCGGGGTTGGGAAAGTACGGCCGATTGCTGAGCCTGCATGGTTCCTGGGTTGGCCAATAAAAGGCCGCGATCGATCGCGGCAAGCTGCTCTTCTATGCCACCGATCAATCCTAAGGGATTTTGGCCTAAGGGATTTTGGCCCGACGGACTTTCCTTGGTTAGCACCATCAGGGCCACATTCGCCGGCGCCTCTTGGGTGAGCGGACGGTAGACCGTGGGCTGCACCACATAGCCCATCTCCTGAAAAACAGTGGATACCTTGACGTCGGCTACAACCCCGATAATGGTGAGCCACGGATTGGATGGATCGTCAGCACGGCTTAGCTTAACGGCGTGCCCGATCGGATCGTCATGGGGGAAATATCGATGGGCAAGAGCCTGGTTGACGATCGCAACCTGCCGGGTGTCGTTGCGATCCTGGGTATGAAAGGCTCTGCCGCGAAACAAGGGAATCTGCATGGCATCGAAAAAGTTTGCGCTCACGCTCTGGGTGGCAGTGCCGCCTGCGGAGAATCTGCCGGGATCTCCTTCCACAGATAATGGATTTTCTCCCCCGGGTGTGAAGTTCGACGCTTCGGCAACTGCCTCGACGCCGGGCAGCGCGGAGACTCTTCTCGAGAGATCGGCAGCAAACCTGGATTTTGCCTGGCTGTCGGCGTAGTGCTCCTGCGGCAGGTTGATGCTCGCGGTCAACACATGATTGGTGCGATAGCCTAATTGGGTCGATGCCATGCGCCACAGACTCGCCGCCAGCAGCCCTGCTCCAACGAAAAGCATTAACGAGAGCGCAATCTGCATCACTACCAATCCCTGGGAAGCGCGCTGTCCGGAAGGGCTCGTGCCTGCGCCGCGTTCATGGTTCTTGAGGACGGAATTCAGGTCGACCCGCGAAGCCTGCCATGCCGGAAAGAGCCCAAAGACAACGGCCGAGGCAACGCCGGAGAGGGCTGCGAACAGAAGAACCTGCCAGTGGAGGGATACCACATTGCCGGGCGGCAACTCCACCGGATTCACGGCGCGAAACCAGCGCAGCATCAGCACTGCCAGGAGGATGCCGGCGCCGGTCCCGCAAAGGGCCAGCATGAGCGACTCGGTCAACATCTGGCGGATGAGCCGCGCACGGCCAGAACCCAAGGCGGTACGAATGGCCATCTCGCGGGCATGCTCCATGGCGCGTCCCAGCAGCAGACCGGCCACGTTCAAGCACGCCATGAATAAGATCAGGCTCACCGCACCCGAGAGCAGCCAAAGCCCGCGGCGCAGATTTCTTCCCGCTAGCCAGGTGAAATTATCCTGCAGGCTCAGCACAATCGGGGTCGCGGAGGTGAGCACGGAGAGCGATGCGGGAGCTTCGGGCAGGACTCTCTTTTGCATGGCGTCGAGTTCCGCTTCTGCTTGGGCGTGGGTGACTCCTGGTTGCAATAATCCAAAGACACCCGTCATCGAATCCCACGGCTTCTGCACGAATGAGCTTGCCGGTGTAATCAGGGACCAGGCGTTTGCTTCTTTGGGGTAGAAGGTGAACTCTTTGGGCATCACGCCGGCCACCACACAGGGGAGCGAGTCCACAGTCAACGTTTGCCCGGCAATATCTTTGGGTGCGCCCAGCTTCTCCTGCCAGAAGGGATAGGCGAGGACTAGCGTGCAGGGGTTGTTGAGGTCTGCCTGGCGGAAGGTTCTGCCGATTTGCGCTTCGACGCCAAGCATGGAGAAGAAGCCGGTACTGGCCGGAAGCGCCAACAGCCCAATCGGTTTATCCCGCCAGAGCAAGGTCTTGCCCGTGGCTGCCCAGCTCATCGCGGCCAACTTCTCGAAGCTGCGGCTGCCACGTTGCCATTCTTCAAATTCGCGGTAGGGATCGAACCATGCGCCGACGCCGCGATGCGCCGCGTCCGTCTGCCACACGACCACCAGGCGATCGGCATTCTTGTACGGCAGCGGCCGCAACAGTACGGCATCCACAATACTGAAGATGGCAGTATTTGCCCCGATGCCGAGGGCCAGAGTGGCAATGATCGTGATGGCAAACCCGGGAGATTTGCGTAGTTTCCGGTAGGCGTAGTGAATGTCCTTGAATAGGCTATCGAATCCTAACGCCGCATCCACGGCGGCCACTTTTTCCTTGGTGACCGTGGGGTTGCCAAACTTCACGAGCGCATCACGCCGGGCCTCTGCCGGTGGCATGCCGGCTGCGATTTGATCCGCAGCCCTCATCTCGATGTGCGCTTGGAGCTCAGCATCGATCTCCCGCTCTACGGTGGAACGGGAAAGCAGATTCAAGATGCGACGAAGGAGTCGCATGACGTCTCCTCAACTTAGCCCATTAACCCATAGATGCTTAGGGATGTCAACTCAGGCCAGATTTGAGAGGCTGCCTGCTCAGGGCCACCTTTGGCAATCACCTCGCGTCCGTCGAACGTAGTTGCACGGCCGCGGAGATCAAGGCTGCGGAAATGCGTCGGAGGCCGCCTGCTGGAAAGCCTGGCGAAGCTTGCTGGCGTCGCCGTTGACGCCCGGACGCTGCACCATGAGGATGTAAGCCAGTCCGCGCACCGGGTCAATCCACGCCTGGGTGCCCCAGGCTCCTCCATGACCGAAGGTGCCCGGTGAGAGCATCTCCGCCACACCGGGGTGCGGGGCCTTGAGGATGACCACACCGATTCCCCAGCCGTAGTTCGCCCCCCGGTTTCCATACTCGTCGGTTTGCAGGAAGCCGGTCTTGAGCTCGCCTGTGTGCACGGAGGTGAGCTGTTGAAAGGCGCTCGGGCTCAGATAGTGCTTGCCGCGAAAGGTGCCGCCGTTCAACAGCATCTGGCAGAAGCGCGCATAGTCCGTTCCGGTAGAGAAAAGCCCCGCGTTCCCGAAAGGCGGTTGCCCCTGGTTTCCGTAGCCGGCGTAAGGCGCGGCGGTCAGGGTACCGGTCTGCTTGTCTTTGATATACGGGGTCGCCAGGTGAGAGCGTTGCTTCTTGTTGGGGTAGAAGGTGGTGTGCTTCATGCCCAGCGGTTTGAGAAGATGCTTGCTGACAAACTCGTCGAATGAGACTCCACTCGACACTTCGACGATACGCGCCGCCACGTTAATGCCAGACTGCGTGTACCGCCAGCGCTCGCCGGGCTCGTAGAGCATGGGCGATGCAAGATAGAGGGGGATTAGATCGCGCAGAGTGTGGGCACTCTTGATGGCGGCGCCATCACCTTCGCCCAGCCCCGAAGTATGGGTGAGGATCTGCTCGATGGTGATGTGCGCAGGCCGGCCCGTGGGCGTCTTGAGGGCGGCGAACTCGGGAATAAACTTTTCCACCGGATCGCTTACTTTCAGCTTTCCCTCGTCCTGCAACATGAGAATGGAAACCGCGGTGAAGGGTTTGGTCATGGAGGCGACCCAGAAAAGGGTATCGGGCTCCATGGGCTTCTTCTTTGAAGTGTCCGCCAAGCCAATGGTATCGACTGCCAGGAACCGTTCTTTCGAAGCGACCACTGTCACTGCTCCGGAAATATCCCGTGCGGCGATAAACTTCTCGACCGCTGCGCGAATGGCCGGGTTCCCTGGTTCGGCGGCAAGAGCGAACGCAGGCAAGAGCAGTAGGACAGCGTAAGCAGCACCGCGCTTGGACTGTCCGAAGAAACCTCTCATTGGAGACATTATTTCACTGACGGGCCGTCATCGGCTTTCAGATCGCCCAGCGCGTAACGGTTCAGGGGACCCCGTCCGCGAAAGAGCCGTGGGTTCCATCCGTCCCGCCCGCGCCGGCTTTCGAGAAGACCCGCGGTCCAGTTATCGGCGACCGCCGCCGTGGCTTTCTTGGGCTCCAGCGCTGTGTTCACCGGCCCCATCATGTCCAGCATTGCCTACGTGGCCCTGGCTATCCCGTGCCTCGTTCGCATGGAAGTGGTTGAACGCCTGATCCCCGCGTGCGGGCATCGGTCCGGCGTAACCATGACGAGGATCATAGCGATTGTCGACGTGGCCATAGAAGCCGCGAGCACCGTGATACCAGGGGCCCGTTCCAATGAACACCCCGCCACTGAACCAATCTGGCCCATAGTAACCGTAGGGAGAACAACTATAGGGGGCATAGTCGTAGTACCCGTAGGGACACACAGGCGCGGCTCCAATGCTAATGGAAACCTGGGCCGGCGCTGCGATTGCAGGGCTCAGCAACGCAAGAGCGAGAGCCGATAAAACAGGGATATCGAGATATTTCCGGTGGGACATAAATCCTCCTAGGTGCTTCGTTTAGAGCTTTCATCGTTTTTCAGCCCCCGGTAGCCCGTTGTCTAACCGGGGGCTGCTCCTACTACATGCCCATAGCAGCACCTGGGTATGCTCGAAGCTCCTGTATGAGGCTTCTGGCAGAGGATGGAACCTCTACCCGGCCGTCCAATATCTCATGTAGATCCACATCGGCTCCGTACTGGGCCTGATCCCCACTCTTGTCCGCCTGAACCACGGCACCGTCCAGGCTGACTCCGGCGAAGATGCCCTTGCTCCGCGAATAGGAAAGAATCTCCGCGCTCAATTTCAGGTCCGTTCCTGCTGCAGCGCTCCGGCCCACCGGGCCTGCCGCTACAGAAGCATCCGCTCCAAGTTTGAACTTGTCGCTCAGCAGGCTATGCAAAGCGTGATCATTCATAAACAACATAATGAGATCGGTGGAAGAGCCGCCAATCTGGTAGCCCACGCTCCCTCCCTCGATGGCGAGGAACATCGGAGCGCTCCATCCGTGCGACGTGCGGCAGGTGACGACTCCGCGACCGTAGCTGCCGCCAAAGATGAAAGCAAACTTCTTATCTCCGGGGATAATGGCAACGCATTTCGCCGAATCTAACAGGTCGTGCGGGATGCTCTTATCGGGCGTATCCATAACCTCCTTGAAGACCTGGGCCGCCTTTTGCATGCGATCACCATCGTCCTGGAGGTCGGATGCTCGTACGATTGGAACCGCAACCAAAAGAATGGTTGAGAAAATCACAAGATGCCTGACCATAGATTTTTCCTCTTTCCCTGTGGAATCGATCACCTAATCCCTTCTAAATACTAGAGAAGCGACAGGTTGAAGGCTGATCACAATTGATCAGATCACGCTCTTATTTCGCGCCAGCGGCGGGCGTCGCAGCCGGGTTACCCGGCGCAATACCGTATTCCGGATGACCCGGATTTGCGGTTCTGTACCTGATTCGTTCGTCAAGGCGCCAGAAGCGCGAAGAAGTGACCCCGGGTTGCCATGGCGGGGCAGCCGGGTAAAGATTGCCGTTTCCGGCCTGCTTTCCCGCCTAAAGTACACGACGGACCAGACCCTGCGGTACCGGTGCTGTCTGTACCGTTTCGAAACAACAGGTTACGCGGGGGATGCAGAAGGGCCACCTGCATGCACCATCCAGGGAGAGTGAGCAAGCTGCTCCTCTTTCAGGTTCCCTGAACTAAGTCAGTCCATCTGAAGTTTCCCCTAATCTTAGCGACTGACAACCTTAGGAGGTTGACATATGTTTGCTCGTAATGTTTCGTTTCATCTGAAATCCAATATGCTTGCTGATTACACCCGAACCTTTGACAAGGACATTCTTCCGCTGCTTCGCAAGCAGAACGGCTTTAAGGACGAAATTACATTCTCCGGCCCCGGTGGAGTCGATGTGACTGCCATCAGTCTGTGGGATAACAAAGCCAGCGCAGACACTTACAACACCAATTCTTACCCTGAGGTGTTGAGGACGATGGCCAGATTTATCGAAGGGACGCCCACGGTTCAGACCTCTGAGGTTGTCACCTCGACCTTCCATAAGATCCCCGTTCACGCGATCGCGTAGGACAGTGAGCCTTTTACACGGGAAGGCGGTTCATCCCGCCTTCCCGAACTGATAATTAAAGGTACCCGAAGGTGTCTGAACCTGGTTCCTGCGGTCTTGCGTGGCGGAAAATACTACCATGACCCAATCCCTCTTTATCAATAAGCAGTAAGAGAAAACACTTCAGTTGGCCTGATTGAGTTCACTGACCCTGAAGAGTGTCCGCAAAAAGATCGTTCCTCGCCTCCAGCCTTAGCAATGCTCCAGCCGAGCACCAGGTCCGGGTATGCAACGGCACAATATGGAGCAAATCTATGACCGTGCAAACGGAATGCTATACCCGAACTCTCCCGTCCGACGAACCAGGCATTGTGTGGGGCAAGCGCAACCTGGCCATGCAGTGCGCAAATCCACAATGTTCTAAAGAGCTGCTCTATCTTCGCGAGGGGAGGCTCGACTTACTCGAATTGGAATCGCATGCTGACGATCCGTCGCGTCCAGACGAAGGCTCATTTGCGATGAGGCCCTTACCCGGCAGATTTTTTTGGCTTTGTGGTGAGTGCGCGCAGACGTACACCGTAAAGCGGTGGACAATCTCCGGCCTTGTCGCGGTTCTTCGCAACCAGAAAACAGCTGGCAGCAACCGCGATCTGGCTGCTCGCCCACACGACCGGAATTACGTGTCCGCTTCCGTTGTTCCTGACGGTCGGGCCTATGACGCCGATGGTGCACCTGCTCCATCGCCCCGCTGGGCTCGGGCTGGGGAGAAATTAGTGTCCTTGATCGCGTCTATGGTGGTTCCGTTGGTTCGTCCCGCGAGGCTTGTGCTTTTTCATTAGAGTATTTCCTGCCCCCGATTTGTGCCCGTTCATCGCGAGCGCGACAAACTTTTCCCACTCCGCCCGCGCCCAGCAGCGCAGAAACCTCACCTCGCCCAAGTCCTGGGGAAGACATGAGCGACAGGGCTGACCGAAGATTATAGGCACCGCGAACAATAATGGGGAAACTTTTTGCCCCTCATTCAAGCGAAATTGTGCGGCGGGACGACACAGGTAGCGATGCACCCATTTTGGGGCAGGGCAGCCATTTTGGAAAGACCGCCGAGAAAAATGGTCCCAAATCATGTTCTGGATAACATAAGATGGGTGGGAATCACGGATATCGTGTCCCCGTGTATTTCCCGGCCCAAAATGCGAAGCATCGAATGTGATGCCTCCACCGCTCAAGCTCAGGCTCCTGCTCCGCACGAGTTCGTGATCGTGCGGAGCAACCAACTTCAAGCAATTTAGTTCTACGACAAGATGGGCCGAAGCAAACGCAAGATGAACCGCACGCGATATTGGAGAGGAACTATGTGGAAAGAAACCACCGCTACTGAACCACACAAGCCCACCACCCCGGTCGCCAACGCGAAACCGGTCACCGAAGACGAACTGCGCGGGATATTGGACCGGTTGGACGCAACCCGGGACATTTTCCGCGAGAACCGTGAATTGCGGAGTGTTTTGTCCCGCCGCGAAGGCGAGGCCCAGGCACTGCGGAACCGCAACGCCGAGTTGGAAGAGATCATGCGGCAATTCGCCCCGACGCTGTTGAACATGGCAACCACTATGGGATTGGCGGCGAAGAATGAAATGAATGGTGCCCGGGAGTGAGGCGCAACACATGTAGGTAAGCTTGGAGCGCCCCATGAAGTATGGAGCGTCCAACAGATTTTTGTTTCGAATCCCCTGATTCTGTAACGCTGCATTGAGTAGCTCTCCGCATCGGTGGAATTCGCGGCCCTGTCCCGAAACTTCGAAACCTCTGTCCCCCGAACTTCCCGGCTGCTGACGATACCACTTCGTCAATGGTCGGGGATGGGATCAAGGGGCCAAATTCGCTTGAATACCCAGAGAATTCTGCTGGCACACTATCCTCGGTTTGGGACCAATCGTTGACGAGGCGCTTCGTTAGGGAGCGATGAGGGCGGACCAGTGTTTTTTTGCAGATCGGCCGCGGCACTCGAAGAAGCGGGAAGTTGCGGCATGGGCGAGGATTCAACGATGCTGACCTGGCGTCGGATCTACCGGATACAGTGGCCCGCTGCGTCTGGCGACGTACGAAGCGGCCAGGTTACCTCAGCCCCTCATTCCGGCCGCGGATCAAACGCCACCGGAGCAGGAGAAGGGCAAGCGAGGAGTAGTCACTCAGCCACAGGAGGTGCCGAGGTCATCCTTCCGTGTGCGCCATCCTAAAGAATCACGATAGGTCATCGTTAGCTCAGACGCTTTTGGCGCCAGACTGAGCCGCAGCCATACCCAGGCGGCAAATGCCGCACCCCAAACCAGGAACAGCGGTATCAGGCTGGCCAATCCGCGCAGCCCAATGAGCATTCCTAAATTCTTATCTATGAGGCCGGCGTGGAAAGTCGGCCAAAGTAGCTCCCGCACCGGAGATTTCACATCCGTCGGCATCACCACCGTCGAGACCCCGAGCAACGTAATTGAGGCACTGTAAAGCCATAGAACGGCAAGCACTGAACGAACGGCACGGGAGCTTCTGGTCCAAAGAAGTCCAAGTGGAAGAGAGAGGAATGGCAGGGCTGGCGACAGATGACGAGGGCCGTAGCTCCATCCCCCATCCCAAGATGCGTAGCTGGCATTCAAAAGCACGTAATAGATGGCGATGGCAGTTACAGCGAGAGTGCTAACGCGTGCCTTCGCTTGTTTCCACAGCAGTATAAGTCCGAATGGCGCCGCAGCAAGCACAGGCGCCAGCGGCAGGAGCCCGCGATAACGTCCCACCAGTATCTCGCGCAGTACATATGCCTTCGGATAGGTCACCCCCATAAAACCCTGTTTCATCAGGGGCCAATTCTGCTGGGCCGAGATGGAATATCCCAGCTTGAAGGGAGAACCGAACAGCAGCAAGTTATAGACCCCCAGCACGATAATGCAAGGTAGCGCGCCAACGGCAACTCCTGTTACAACGCGAGTGAGGCGTTCGCTTCCGCTTGGCCAAGCAATAGCTATCACCAATAGAGCGAGTATGACTGCGGCAGGTGCAGCGGGGAATTCCGTTACCGTAGCCCAGCCAGCTGCCAGCCCGACGGAGATGCTTAGTAACAGGTCGCGCGAACGAGAATCGAACTCACGAAGTGACACGGCGAAGGTGAAGGCGAAAAAAAGACACGCGGCCGAGAGGGGGTGCCCCCAGAACAGTGTAGCGTAGCAGCACAACGGGGTAGCCAGCCCCAACGTAACCGCAGCGAATCCGGCACCGTTGACACAGGCCCCGAGTTTCAGCGCAACCATGAATAGGCAGCCCGCCATTACCGCGCATGGCAAGGCGACACAAATAATCGTCACCAGGTATATCTCAGTTGTAATCGACTTTGCTTGAGAAAGATCTGTGTGGAGTGCCCGTAGCACTGCATGAACGACTTCTAAAACAGGTACAGCGCTGAGTGCCAGGCCGGGCGCCTTATCCGAATAAAAGTGGCCATTCCAGACCGCCTTATCCCCGGTGTTTTGATTGTAAGTGTCGATGCT
>Ga0302326_10003093_pt1 | contig 39525 bp, 29 predicted proteins | sample Palsa_T0_3_FD_202264 | JGI IMG/M metagenome (GOLD analysis project Ga0302326, IMG submission 202264) | Peat permafrost microbial communities from Stordalen Mire near Abisko, Sweden - Palsa_T0_3 | ecosystem: Environmental > Terrestrial > Soil > Palsa > Peat permafrost | place: Sweden: Abisko... | reverse complement strand
CACTATCACGCGCGCATCGCCCTGCGCCAGCACGCGCTGCTGCACCGGGTACACCGTGTGACCAGCGGCCTGTTTGCTCTGACAGCGCTCGGCGCACTCACCCATCTGGTGATACACACGTTATGGCTGACACTCGTGACCACGTTTTTCCCGGCGCTCGCGGCATCACTGCACGGCGCGTTGGCGCAATCCGAAGCCTATCGGCTCGGTGCGACTTCCGAGCGGCTGGTGCATGAGCTGCAAGGAACCATCGATGCCATTAGCGCCGCCCTCGCCCGATTCTCGGAAGGTGCCGGCGTGGCGCCGCTCAAAGCCTCGGTTGAGGCGGCGATCTCACTTATTCTGGAAGAGCACCAGGACTGGCACATGCTGGTGCGGCCGCATCATCTGCCGCTCGCCTAGACAGACAGGCGGATACACTGCACCAGCATCAGCGACCTGTCGGCGCACGGGCCGACCAGGATTTCGATCTCGCCCGCTTCAAACACCGGCTGCAGGTCCAATCCGAGAAATCGCAGCTCCGAGGCCGGAATATATAGAGTCACCGTACCGCTCTCGCCTGGCCGCAGTGCGATCTTGCCAAAACCTCTAAGCTCCAGCAGCGGCCGCGCCACGCTCGCGATCCGGTCGTGGATGAAGAGAAACACGGTCTCTTCTGCGGCCCGCGCGCCGTCATTGACGACGTCAACCCGCACCTCGATCTGCTTGCTGACGGTCACCTCGCACGGCGACACACGCAGGTTGGACAGACTGAAGCGTCCGTAGCTCAGGCCATAGCCGAACGGAAACAGCGGCTCATTGGGCAGATCGAGATATTTGCTGGTGTAGTGATCGTTCGGGTTGGCGGGCCGGCCCGTCGGGCGCTGCCCAAAGAAAATCGGGATCTGCCCTACGGCACGCGGCCAGCTCATCGGCGTGCGCCCGCTCGGGGACACTTGCCCCGTGATGACATCGGCGATCGAATGGCCTGCCTCGCAACCCGGAAACCAGGCCGCAAGCACCGCGTCCGCCTGCTCAATCAGCCACGGCACGGCCAGCGGGCGTCCCGAGAACAGGATGGCGATCACTGGTTTGCCGAGCGCCCGGGCACGGTCGATGACGCTGCGCGCGAGCCGACGCTGCTGCCCGGGTAGGTCCAGACAGGCACGGCTGGCAGCCTCGCCGCTCATTGCAGCGGCTTCGCCCAGGCATAGCACGACGACATCGGCCGCGCTGCAGATATCCAGCGTCTCGGCAATACCGGCAATGTCGTCGCCCTCAATCGCGACCCCCGGTGCGTGCAGGACCTGCGCGCCTGGCAGCGCTTTGCGCAGGCCCGCCACGACGCTCACGTAGCTCCCGGGTTGACCGACGAGCGACCACGGGCCGCACATCTGATCGGCCGCGTCGGCCAACGGGCCAATCACGGCAAGGCGGCGCATGGATTCTGCTAGCGGAAGAGCGTCGTTGTCGTTCTTGAGCATGACGATGGCGCGCGCGCCGATCTCGCGCGCGAGCTGGCGGCGCCGCGCCAGCGCCGGTGCGCCGTCCGTGGTCGTGCCGCGCCCATACGGCTGGTCGAACAGGCCCAGCCGCAGCTTGAGCGTGAGGACGCGACGCACCGCCTCGTCGATCTCAGTCATGCTCACCAGTCCGCGCTGCAGGGCCAAGGGCAGTCCGACGCGATAAGCGTTGGCCATCATGTCGATGTCCACACCGGCCTTCAGCGCCAGTGTTGCCGCTTCGGTCAGATCGGCGGCCACACCGTGGTGCATGAGTTCCGCGATGGCGTTGTAGTCGCTGACGATAACGCCCTCGAACCCGAGTTGCCCACGCAGCAGGCGGCGCAGCAGGCCGACGTGGGCCGTCATCGGAATGCCGGCAAGATCGGTAAACGCGGGCATCACGCCGGCCACCCCGGCGGCGATTGCCGCGGCGAACGGCGGCAGATGCACTTCATGCACGCTGCGCTCGGAGACGTCCACCGAGGCGTAATCACGCCCAGCGGTCACCGGTCCGTAGGCGCAATAGTGCTTGGCGACCGCCGCCACCGCCCCTGCGGCGGCAAGATCTGCACCCTGCAAGCCGCGCACCTTGGCGGCGGCAATCTGCGCCCCGAGCCACGGGTCTTCGCCCGGGCCCTCTGCAGTGCGTCCCCAGCGCGGATCGCGCGACACATCGAGCATCGGCGCGAATGCCATGGCTATGCCGTCGGCTGCAGCCTCGGTGGCCGACGCGCGCGCCGTGAGTTCCCAGGCCTGCGGATCGAACAGCGCCGCTTCCCCCAGCGGGACTGGAAACAAGGTGCGATGGCCGTGGATGACATCGAATGCGATCAGCAGCGGGATTCCAAGTCTCGATTCCTCGACCGCCAGGCGCTGCATCTCATGCACCTGCCCAGCACCGTACAGGTTGAGCAGGTTGCCAATCGTCCCGCCCCGGATGGCATCGGTCGAATCACTGGCGATGACCGGCCCGGTCACGGTGTATCCGGCCGCTGTCATGGTGAGCTGGCCAAGCTTCTCAGCCAGGGTCATGTCGGCAATGAGTGCCCCGATCCGATTCATGTGATCCATCTTCCGCTTCTGGCCACAACAATAGAGTGCATGGCGCTTTTTCTATACCCTGCAGTGCCCTACCGTAGCAAGGTCGCGAAGCTTTCGGATAACGTGGGCGACTATGGACGACCGGCGTCCAGTCGCGATGAAACCGTGCGCCAACATCGACTGAAAAGGCTGCCCGTGGCCAAAACTGACCGATCCGCAGCAACCAGGGCCCGCGCCGCGTCCACAGACGCCGCGGCCACGGCCCCGAGCGCGGCCGCCCTCCTCCGGCTGCCCAATGACAAGCTGCTTGAGGCGGTGCAGCGGCAGACCTTCCGTTTCTTCTGGGAAGGCGCGGACTCTACGACCGGGCTTGCGCCGGACCGGCGCGGCACGCGCGACCGAGGGATCGAGGGTCCGGTGACGATGGCGGGCTCAGGCTTCGGCGTCATGGCGCTGATCGTCGCGGTGGAGCGCGGCTGGGTCGCGCGCGACGCCGCGCTGGAGCGCCTGCAGCGCATGATCGATTTCCTGATCCGCGCACCCTGCTATCACGGCGCCTTGTCGCATTTCATGAATGCACGCACCGGGGCCACCATCCCGCTGACGCGCAAGGACGATGGCGGTGATCTGGTGGAGACCTCTTTTCTGTGCATGGGCCTGCTGTGTGTGCGGCAGTACTTCGCCCGCAATACCAAGCCGGAACGGAAGCTTCGAGCCTACATTACCGACCTGTGGGAAGGTGTTGAATGGAACTGGTACACCCAGGGTGGACGTCACGCGTTGTACTGGCACTGGAGTCCCAACAACGGCTGGTCGATGAATCATGCGATCCGCGGCTGGGACGAGTGCCTCATGACTTACCTCCTGGCGGCATCCGCTCCGCGCCATGGCATCGAACCGGCCGTTTATCACTATGGATATGCAGCGGGCCGCAATTTTCTGAACGGCAAGTCCTACTACGGTACCGAATTGCCGCTCGGCATGCCTTATGGCGGTCCACTCTTTTTCACCCATTATTCCTTCAGCGGGCTCGATCCACGAGGTCTGAAGGACCGCTACGCAGACTACTGGCAGCAGAACGTCAACCACGTGCGCATCAACTACGCGCACTGCGTTGCCAACCCGCATCGGCACCGGGGCTACGGCCCGGCCTGCTGGGGCCTGACCGCCAGTGACGGCAAGCAGGGTTATGCGATGCACGATCCGGTCAACGACGACGGCACCATCTCGCCCACCGCGGCCGTGGCGAGCCTGCCGTATGCACCGCGCGCCTCGATGCGGGCGCTGCGCCATTTCCTCGGCGGTTACGGCGGAAAGCTCTGGGGTAAATACGGCCTGATAGACGCTTTCAGCGAGACCAGGGCCTGGTACGCCGACAGCTTCCTCGCCATCGACCAGGGGCCGATCATCCTCATGATCGAGAACTACCGCACCGGCCTGTTGTGGAAGCTATTCATGAGCGTGCCGGAGGTGCAGACGGGGCTGCGCAAACTCGGTTTCGACAGTCCGCACTTGCACCGACGGACTCGAAGCTGATGGAGCCGCTCGACCTGTGGGTCGATCGGCAATACCGGCGCGCCGCGCGCGCCATGATGTCGAGCGTATCGGCGCTCGGTATCGTCAAGGCGCGGCCGGGCTTCGGCCAGAGCGTGATGCCGAAGCCAGGTTCGATCGTCGCCTCGCCGGTGCTGGCCGCCTACGATCCGGACCCCGACTATTTTTTCCATTGGTTTCGCGATTCGGCGGTGGTCATCGATGCCCTGCGGCTGTTGATGGAAGATGGCAGCGCCGCAGCGAACGCGATGGCACAGTTCTCCGACTTCGTGCACTTCAGCTTGTCGCTGCAGGCGCTGGATGGGCGCGAGCTGGTTGCGGCCCCGGCCTGGCGCGCCCAGGTGACCCCCGACTTCAAAAAATTCCTGCGTAGCGATGTTGATCTGGCCGCGGCACACGGCGAGGCGATCGCTGGAGAAACCCGGGTCAACCCCGATCGTACGCTCGACATTTCGAGCTGGCCGCGCCCGCAGCATGACGGACCGGCGCTGCGAGCCCTGACCCTGATGCGCTGGCAGCGCAGCGCGCGTTTCGAGCCGGACCTCGACGCCGCGGTATCGGCGCTGCTGAGTGCCGATCTTGCCTACACGCGACAGCACTGGCGCGAGCCGTGCTTCGACCTGTGGGAGGAGGAGCAAGGCCTGCACTATTACACGCTGTGCCTGGCCGGCGCAGCGCTCGAGGCGGGAGCGGCCTTCCTGCTGCAGCGTGGCGATGGCCGCGGCGCGCAAACGGCCACCGACGACGCGACGGCAATTCGTCACGCGCTCGATGCTTATTGGCTCGAAGATCAGGGGTACTACAAATCGCGCGTACTGGCGTCGGGACAGCGCTCCGCCAAGGAACTCGACATCGCCATCATACTGGCCACGCTGCACGGCGGCGGCAGCGGCCGATACCATTCCGTGCACGACCCACGGGTGCATGCCACGCTCGCGCGACTGGAAGCACTGTTCGACGCAAGCTACGCGATCAATCGCGGGCGAGCGCCCACCCATGGACCGGCCATGGGCCGCTATGCCGGCGACGTCTATTATTCGGGCGGCGCCTATTACTTCTCCACCCTGGCTGCCGCCGAGTTCTGTTTCCGCGCCGCCGATGGCAGCGCCGGCGCGCAGGGGCTGATCAGCCGCGGCGACGCTTATCTGGAAACGGTACGTCGCCATACGCCGCCAAGCGGCGACCTGTCGGAACAATTCGACCAGAACACCGGCGTGCAGACTTCGGCCAGGCACCTTGCCTGGAGCTATGCCGCATTCGTTTCCTGCATCGCCGCGCGGCGCGCAGTCGTCCGAAGATGAACTGGCGCGCAGCTACAGGCCGGCGCCTGCTTGCCGCATCGGGTCCGCCGGACTATGGTGTTGAGCGCTAATGGCAGAGTCACGCCGTCATCAGGGAGTGCCCGGCACGATAGCCGACCCGGAACAGGACGAAGTCGCCAGCACCGCTGCGTCCGACGCCGAGGAAGCTGCCCACTCCGGCCTTGTGCGCCAACTGGGCATGATGGTCCGGGCACTCATGGCGTCGCCGGTCGGCAAGACGCTCATCTGGCTGCTGCTCGGGATACTGCTGGTGGTCGTGGCGAGCACTTACGGCCAGATCCGGCTCAATCGCTGGAGCAAGCCCTTTTATGACGCCCTGTCGCGCCGCGACTTCAGGGACTTCCTGTATCAGTTGGCGGTGTTCTTCTTCATTGCCGGCATCCTGCTGGTCCTGAATGTGGCGCAGCGCTGGCTGGGCGAAACCCTGAAACTCAAGCTGCGGGAAGGCATGGTCGGCGACTTGATCCGGCTCTGGATGCTGCCGCGGCGCGCATTCTGGCTTGCCAACGCAGGACCGATCGGCGCCAACCCGGACCAGCGCATGCATGAGGACGCGCGCCACCTGTGTGAGCTGTCGGGCGATCTGGGCATCGGACTGCTGCAGGCCTCCATTCTGCTGATAGCCTTCACCGGCGTGCTGTGGGCGCTATCGAATGATTTTGCGTTCCACATCGCGGGCCGGATCTTCTCCATCCCCGGCTTCATGGTGTGGGCCGCCGTCATCTACGCGGCCGCCGGCTCGCTGCTGAGTTACTGGGTTGGCGGCACGCTCATCAATCGTAACGCCGAGCGTTATGCGCGCGAGGCGGACCTGCGCATTTCCCTGGTGCGCGTCAACGAACACGTCGATGGGATATCGCTCGCGTCCGGCGAAGCCGATGAGAGCCGGCGCGTCGAGCTGCATCTGGCGGCGGTGCTGGCCGCTACGCGCCGGCTGGTGACTGGCCTCACCAACCTCACCTGGATCACAGCGGGCTTCGGCTGGATCACGCTGGTGGCGCCGATCCTGGTCGCAGCCCCGCTGTACTTCGCAGGCAAACTGACCTTTGGCGGCCTGATGATGGCGAGCGCGGCCTTTACCCAGGCGCAATCCGCATTGCGCTGGTTTGTGGATAATTTCAGCGTCATCGCCGATTGGCGGGCGACCTTGCTGCGTGTTGCCAGTTTCCGCCGCGCGCTGGTCACGACCGACGTGGTGCCACATATCGAAAGCCGCATCACCTACGCGGAGGGCGCGCCCGACAGGATCGTCATTGAGAACCTGGAGGTTGCCTCCTCGAGCGGCTGCGACATGCTCAGGGAGAGGAGCGTCATCGTCAACGCTGGGGAACGCGTGCTCATCGTCGGTGAACCCGGAACCAACAAGACGCAACTGTTCCGCGCGCTGACGGGGCTGTGGCCCTGGGGCGCAGGAAGGGTCGAGCATCCCAAGGACGAAGCCATCGTCTTCATCCCGCGCGGTACACCCTATCTGCCTCGCGCCACGCTGCGCGAAGTGCTCGCCTACCCGATGGACGTTGAACGCTTCGATAAGGACGCATTCGCGCGCTCCTTGGCCCGCCTTGGTCTTGCGCGATTGGTACCGGCGCTCGACACCACTCAGCGCTGGGATCGGGAACTCAGCGGCGACGAGCAGCTCACGCTGGCGTTCGCACGCGCGCTGCTGCAGGCACCGCCCTGGATCCTCATTGATGACACCTTGCGCTCGCTCGATGGCGACACGCTGGAGCGCTTCATGGACGCGCTGACACACGAGCTGCAGCACACTGGCGTGATCCATATCGGCGGCGGGCAGGCGCACAATCCGCTATTTTCGCGCACGCTGCATCTGATCAAGGCTGCGGCGACGCACATCGTCGGCCGCGAGGACGCTGACGCGGCGCCGCCGCCACCAACTGACCGGGGATCCAAATTTGGCCAATGAAGAACCAGCCCGTGCGCAAGGCCGATAGACTCCGCTGCACCGCATCTGGCATCGGCCTGATGCATTCGGTGTGCATCGCCCTGCTGATGGTACTGCTGCCAGCTTTGGCGTCCGCGCAGGAACTAGATCTGCGCCTGCCCGCCGCCGCCACCGATGCATCCACGCCGGTCGTGCTGCGCGATCTGGCGGAGCGCGTGCTGCCGGTCTATCAGGAAAGCGATCGCGAGCGCTATCTTGCCAACCTGGCGGCGCTGCAGTCCGCTGCCGGCGGCTTTGCCGCCGCCTATGCGACGCGCCAGGAGCTGCGTCAATGGCGGCACAGTGCGCACGGCGCCTGGCCGGCCGACCGCTCGGTGGTGTACGACATCTACCTGCACGCCCGGGCGATCGAGGCGGAAGGTCGGCTGCAGTTTGACGCGGCGCTGGCGCAATCGTTTCAGGAAGTGATCCCCGGCCTGAACGATGCGGAAGCCTACGCGATCACCTGGAACTTCCAGGCTCCGCCGCCCGAGTCGCTGGAAGCGCTGCAAAGCCTGTTCGATCGGCTGCGGCCCAAAGGCTCGGTCACACTACCGGAGGCCGTGGATCTCATCTGGGCCTATTTTTCCTTCACCGCTTACCAGCGCCTGCATCCGCCGATAGACCCGCTGGTGGCCGCGGACTACAGCCGGCGTTACAGCACCGACTGGGGCGTACTGATCCGCACGCCCGATGGAGCGACGATCTCTGCTACGGTGGTACGGCCGAGAAATGCCGCCAACCCGCTGCCGGCGCTGCTCGAGTACACCATCTATGTGTATCCGGGCAACAACGCCATGGAGTGCGCCGCCCACGGCTACGTGGGAGTCATCGCTTATGCGCGCGGCAAGGGCAGGAGCCCCGACAACGCGGTGCCCTTCGAGCACGACGGGGATGATGCCCGCGCAGTGATCAACTGGATTGCCAGGCAACCGTGGAGCGATGGCCGGGTCGGCATGTATGGCGAGGACTACAGCGCCTTTTCCCAATGGGCCGCTGCCAAACGCCTGCCGCCGGCACTGAAGGCAATTGCCACTTCGGCCGCCACTGCACCGGGAATCAATCTGACCAGGCAGGGCGGCATCCCTCTCAACGCCGCGTACCGCTGGGTTCGATACGTCACCGACAACAAAGGCCTGGACGAGGAAATCTATAGAGAGGATGCGCACTGGCGCTGGCTCGATCAGAGCTGGTATACCAGCGGCAAGCCGTACTGGGACCTGACGCATATCTACGGCGCGCCCAATGCGAACTTTCGGCGCTGGCTCGGCCACCCGAGCTACGATGGGTATTGGCAGAAAATGATCCCCTACCGCGATGACTTCGCCCACATCAACATTCCGGTCCTGACAACCACCGGCTACTACGACAGCAATCAAGCCGGCGCGCTGTATTACCTCACCGAACACTATCGATACAATCCCCGCGCCGACCAGACGCTGCTGATCGGACCTTACGACGAAGTGGCGATCGAGCGCGGACCGCTGTCGGTACTTCAGGGATACCAGGTCGATAGCGCCGCCGTCATCGACCTGCGCGAACTGCGCTATCAGTGGTTCGACTCCATTTTCAAGGGCGGCGCACGACCCGCGCTGCTGCAGGATCGCATCAACTACGAGGTGATGGGGGCCAATACCTGGGAACACGCGCCATCGCTCGCCGCAATGGCCAACGGATCACTGCGCTTTTACCTGGATTCCGGCCCCTCGAGCGACAGCAACCGGCTGGTCGCGACATTGAGATCGAGCACCGCCTTCGCGCGGCAGACGGTCAACTTGGCCGATCGCAGTGACGCTGACTGGGCCCCGGCCACCGACCTGACCAGCAGAAATGTTCCGCTACACAACCAGCTGACGTTCGTCAGCGAACCTCTGGCTCAGCCGACGGAGATCAACGGCCTGTTCTCCGGGCAGCTGGATTTCACGGTCAATAAAATGGACATGGACATCACCATCGCGCTGTACGAGCAGCTGGCCGGTGGCGATTACATCCGGCTGTTCGATCCGCCCTACACGTTTCGCGCAAGCTATGCGCGGGACCGCAGTCATCGCCACCTGCTCAAGGCTGGCGAGCGCCAGCAATTGGGCTTCAGGAGTGAGCGCCTGACGAGCCGCAGGCTCCAGGCCGGCAGCCGGCTGGTCATGGTGCTCGGCATCAACAAGCGGCCGGATCAGCAGATCAACTATGGCACCGGACAGGACGTGAGCGATGAATCCATCGCCGACGCCACATCGGCGTTGAAAATCCGCTGGTACGGCAGCAGCTACATCGACATTCCGGTCAGGCGCTAAAGGCGCACTGGCGCCTTCAGTTGCACGGCTCGATCGGCTTGAGTTCCACCCGCCGGTCGAGCGCGTCGGACGCGTCGTCGCGCCCGGTGCCGATCAGGTTCTCCCGCGACCCGGCGCCAGTGGCAACGGTACGCTTTTTAAGCTGCGGCTGGTCGCCTTCCAGTCGCGATTGAACATACTCCGCCCGCAACTGCGACAGGCTGTCATTCATGGCTGCCGGGCCGGTCGGACTGGTGTGACCGGTGATCTGCAGGCACGCCTGGCCGGCCACCGCCTGTGATGCGATCTGCTGCAGCCAGGTGCCATAGCTACCGCTGAACATGTTGTTTTCGGCCATGAACCTGACCGAGCCGGGCCGGAACAGGAACTTCACCGCGAGGCGTTTTTTGCGCAACCCATAATCCACCAGATCACGGAACGCCGCCGCCGACTGCTCGGTGCGTCCGAGCCTGACCAGGGTGATATAAATGCCGTCGTAGACGCGCAGCTGGTCGCCTGCGGGGGTCTTGCGCGCGGTGGTGTACAGGTCCAGCGCCTCGCTGTAATGGCCTTCGTCGTACGCATCCTGCGCCTCGCTCACCAGGGCGGCGGCGAGCAGGCCGTCAAAATACTCCGGCCGGATGGGGTCCCCTGATTTACTCGCCTGGCAGGTGGCGACGTAAGCCTGGACGTTGGGATCATCGGTCCACACCGGACTGTCGCCGAATGCGGCGGTCGGGGTCGAATCGACGTCCGCGATGCGCGCGCGCGCCACCGATTTGGCCACGATTTTCCCGGTCTTCAGGTCGGCCATCACCAGGCAGAACCGGTAGGCTTCGCGCTCACCAGTAGTCTTCATCTGCGCATTCACCGGGGTGAGGGTGCCCACCAGAACGCGCGGCTGTTGCTTCAGGCTCTCCGGGGTGATGCGCTGCACGGCATACTTCGGAAAATCCGTCTTCACGATGCCGATGATCCGGTCCTGGATGCTTTTGGTCGCCTTGGACTGATACCCGGTCATGCCGTCCACCAGCGGATCGATCACGACCATGCCGACGCCTGCATCCGGCGCCGGCGCATTGGTGAACACCGCGTGCGCAGCGTTGGCGACCGCCTCGTCGAAGCCCAGGACGGGCGGCGGCGGCGGTGACGGCGCGGGCGTTGCTGCTACCGGCGCTGGCGCTGCCGGTGCGGCCGGCGCGGCCGGCGGCACAACGCCTGCCTTCGGCGCCGAGGCGCCGTGCCCGGTATCGTCCGGCGGGTTCAGTGGCCCGCAGCCAGCCACCACAGCGCCCAGAAGTATGGCCGCCAGTGCGCCGCGCATGGCCCTACTGGCAGTTCTTGCTGATATAAGCTCGTTGTTCGTCATTGAGACTCTCTCCTAACTGGGCGCCTTCCAGGATGGCGTCGCACTGTCCACCCCACTGCTTCTTTTTGGTCGCCATCGCCGGGGCCGGCACCGCCGACGTTACCGACACTTTCGACACGGCGCTCTGCGTCGGCGTTGATGGTTTCACACTGGCGACCGCCGGGCGAATGATTTCGGGGGCCGCGGATTTGGCCAGATAGTCCACCCGGTTGGTCGCCAGACCGGAAAATTCGCCCTTCGGGTATTTGCTCAGATAGGCCCGAAAATCAGCCACATTCGTGCTGTCCTTGATCGATTCCCAGTACATCAGTTCCAGCTGTTTGGGATCGACAGCAGGCGCTACTGGCGACGGCGCCTGGATGACGGCAGCGTGAAAATAGAAATCCCCCTGGATCGAGGCTTCCGACCACGGCTGTTGCGCGCCGTGCGTATCAGCCTTGACGCCGGCAATCACCCGCTTGAACATTTGCTCCAGCGGCACACCCGGCTCGGCCATGGCTCTCACCAATTCACCGGTGAACACACCGTTGGTGCCGCTGGCACCGTCCTGGGCGCTCTGGCCGGGCGCCGCAGCGTAGGCGATGAAGGTGCCGCTGGGCGCATCCATCCGGGCGAGCCCGCGCTCAATGCCGCGCGTCTTGGGCAGCGGGTTATCGCGGCAGGCATCGAGGATCACTATGTTCATCTCGTTCTGCGCCGCCTTCATCGCGCGCAGCACCCGCCCGGCATCGAATGCATTCGGCTCCAGGTCGGACTCGGCCTGGATATCCGCATCCACCGGGATCAGATAATTGGTACCTTCCGCCTGCACGCCATGACCGGCGTAGTAGAACAACCCTACGGCGTGCTGGTCGCGACCGATCTTTGCGGTGAACTCGTCGACTGCTCGATAGAAATCCAGCCGTCTAGCGTTAAGCCGCACGATGGTCACGAAGCCTGCCGCCTGCAAGGCGCGCTGCATCGCGGCGGCGTCGTTGGCAGGATTGGTCAGCTTCAGGTTCGGGTTCACATAATCGCTGTTGCCGATGATCAACGCGACGCGCGTCTCCCCGGCGACGCAGTGCGCCGCCGATAGGACTGTCAGCACCGTGATGAGACCGATTGAAAGCCGCACCGCCTACCCTGCGCAGTTGCTAGTTATTGGTGGAAGTCTGGTGCAAAAGACACCGCCAGGCAACTAACCGCAGGTAGCCACGTCGGCGACGCTCAACTATGATTTCCGCGCTAGGATATCCCGCTCTAGCGGCGCCGCACTACAAGAAAGACAGTGGTTATTCCTACCTTCCCGGTTCGACGATCAGGGCCCGCTCTGATCACGATGACGATCGCGATCGCGATGCTGGCGGCGACGGCGACGGCGCCGGCCCAGGCCAAGCGGATCGCGCTGGTGATCGGCAATGACAACTATCAGCACGCCGACCCGCTCGGCAATGCGCGCGCAGATGCCAGGGCCGTGGCCGATGCCCTCAGGGCGACCAACTTCAAGGTTACCCTGAAGCAGGACCTGGGGCTACAGGCCATGAAAGAAGCCTTGCGCACCTTCAAGAACGAGGTGGCCGGCGGCGATGAGGTGATCTTTTACTATGCCGGTCACGGCGTCCAGCTCGAGGGCAACAACTACATGGTCCCGGTGGATACGGCCGGGGACAGCGCCGATCAGCTCAAAGACGACTCGGTGTCGCTGCAGCGGGTACTCGATGACATGCAGGACCAGAAGGCGAGATTCACGCTTGCGATCATCGATGCCTGCCGTGACAACCCGTTCAAGGGCAACGGCCGGGCGTTGCGCACGCGCGGGCTGGCGCCGGTCACCGCGGCGGACGGCCAGGCGGTGCTGTATTCGGCCGGGGCCGGCCAGGAGGCGCTGGACAATCTCGGGCCTCGGGACAAGGACCCCAACGGCGTGTTCACGCGCGTGCTGATCAAGGAAATGAAGACGCCCGGGTTGTCATTCGACCAGGTCATCCACGACGTGCGCGATCAGGTGGTGCAGTTGGCCAAGAGCGTCGACCACGTGCAGACGCCAGGATATTACTCACAGTTCACGGGTGATTTTTATTTTACTGCGCCTGGAGCGGCCCAGACCCCGAGTCCCGGCAAGATGGCAAGCCCGCCCCAGGCCGCGCTCGCGCCTGCAGTCCCCGCTGCCAGTCATGGGCCGACGGCCGACGAGATAGCCGCATTCAAGGCTGCGGACGCCGCAAATTCCGCCGCCGGCTGGCAGATCTTCAAGCGCAACTACCCCAACAGCGCTTACGCCACCACGGCCGACATCAGACTCGCATCGCTGGAGAAATCGCATGTTGATCCGGCGGTGTCGCCAGCGCCTCAGCCGACCAGGGGCGCCCGGTCGGATATCGACCCGGCCGTGATCGGCAACTTCGAGGCCGACAGCGTCGTGGATGACTACGATACGCATGTCAGCTATTCGATCACGGCCGACGGCAAATACCGGCTGGTCACGACGGAGGAAGAAAGCGGTACCTATCGCTCCGCCTTTGGCATCTATCGCACTACCGCCGCCCGCACCCACCGCGTGCGTACCGGAACCTTTCGGGCGCTCGGCACCACGGCGATCGAGGTCACGGGGCCGACCGGATCGGCCGTATTCCAGCCGGCACAGCCGGGCCCGCCACTCAATCCGCTGCAGCCGGTCATGCTCGGGACCTGGCACGCCACATTTCTGCAAGGCGGCCTGAGCTGGGCCCTGACAATTCAGAACAACCCCGACGGCACCTACCATTTCCAGTCGCAGAGCGAGGACAGTGGCACGTACACCGCCGCCAACAACCAATGGCGCACAACTTCCGCGGTCAACGGCCAAACCAACACCGGAACCTATCGGGTCATCGACGCGCGCAGCGTGGAATTTTCCGGTTCGGCCGGCGCCGTGGTCTGGAAGCGTCAGTAGCGCCAGCGCGATTGCTGCACCAGCGCGCTCTAGCCGAGATCGATCGTCAGGCTGTTGCCCGCTGGCGCCAGCCGCGCAAGCAGTGTCGCCATCGCAACCAGCGCGGCTCCGCGCCGATGCGGGTTCGGCTCCAGCGTGAAGGCCAGTGAATGTCCGTTCAGCACCAGCTGGTTGACCCCGCAGCCTGCGCTTGCGATTCGGTAATGCACATCGACCGGCAGCCCCCGCAGCGTGGTCTGTGCCGTGAGGCCGTCAAGCGCCCTCGGGATTACCGGGTCTACGCGCAGCGATTGGCACTCGCAGCTCAGGCCCAGAAAGCAGCGCACGATCAGACCCAGCGCAATGCCGGCCCCGCTCGAGTACACCCGCCAACCGCCGTCGAGCGCAATCGCCCCGCCCACGACCCGCCCGTACTGCGCACTGGCCTGATAGCGATCCTCGAAGGCTGCATCGGAGCTGGAGTAATAGCAGTTGGCCTGCCGTAAACTCGCCTCCGGCACGATCGAGCGGATGCCGATCGGATTAGCCTGACACAGCGCATGGAAGAATCCCTGTGCCTCCCCCACGTGCGCCAGCGCCTGCGCATAGCGCAGATGGGCGTGCATGTACATCAGGCCGATCTCGCGCCCGAAGAACGTCGCCGTCTCCGCGCGCTGGAAGATGCGTTGCTCACCGCCGTGATACGGTATCGGGCGATCGAACAGCCGCACGCCGTCCGCAGCGCTCAGTTGCGTATCGACCAGCTGCAAATGGGTACGCAGCTGCGCCGGCGTCAGCATGTCCTCCTGTATGGCGTGTATCATCGCCAGCACGCTGTAGCGCACGCCGGTGGTCTTGTCGCGCGGGTGCAGCAGGTAGCGCACCACGCCGTCGCGTTCGAATACCGCGTAGCCGGCAAGCACCCCGTCCACCAGCAGCAGGCGCCGAAAATCCTGAAGCACCTTGGCCGCCAAACCCTCGAGGCCGACGGCGTCCTGTTCGCGGCGGATTGCGCGCAGCGCGCGCGCCAGCGTCGTCAGCGTCTGAAAGTGCAGCGTCACGGTCCAGGCGCTGCACATGTGCTCGCGCATGACCGGATCGACGGGCTGCAGCGAGTCGTTCCAGTCGCCATGGCCGTACGCGGCCAGGGCAGTGCCGGCGATGACGCGCTTGCCGGCCAGCGCCAGAGCTCGTTGTGCGTGCTGCCACACGGAAGCGCGTTCGCCCTGCTCCGGGCCGCGCCGATCGAAGAATCGCACCTCTTCATCGAGCACGCCGACGTCGCCTGAGGCGATCAGATACTGGGCCAGCACCAGCAGCGGCCAGAAAACAATATCGCCATGCGAATCGCCGGCGCGGATGTCGCGCTCGCGTTCGAAGAACATGAACCACTGCGGCCAGTCACCGTCATCGTTCTGCGCTGCCATCACCCGCAGCAACAGGTCGCGTATCGGCGCCACGCGCTCGAGCGCCAGCAGCATCTCGACTGGCCCCTGGCACACGTCGCGCGTGCCCCAGCCACCGCCGGAGTACTGCTCCAGACCGCGCGGCGAGAGGTAATGCACCAGCGCGTTTTGCGTATACCATGGCAGCATGTCCGTCAGGCGAGCCAGCTGCTCGGTGTGCGGACTCGCAGCCGCGCAGCTGACTTTCAGCTCCGGTATCAGGCGCTCATCGTGCGCCACTCGCAGCACGCCCGGCAGCGCGGCGGTGATCAGTTGTCCGCGGATACGCAGACTGACACGCGTCGCCGGCGCGCTGACCAGGCACAGGTAGGGTTGCTGGCGCGAGCGAGCGTCGAGAAACAGCAGTTCATCCGCGCCGACCTGTTGCAATTCGACGCCGGCACCGGGGGCGATGACAAAACTGCCATTCGGAAACCGGCTGCGAAGTTCGGTTCCGGCGCCGGGTGCGATCACGACGGCAGCGCCATCGCGCCACCAATGCGCCGCGCCGGCTGCGCTGCCGTCGTCGCCGTTGAGTGCCACGTGATGAGAAATCAGGAATCGCGCCGGTTTTCCAGAGCTGACTTCGATGGTGATTCTCATTTCGTGCGGATCACTGCTTGCCGCGGCCCGCACTTCGATCACGCCGTCGTCGTGCCGGTAGATCCAGCGGCAGGCGTCGGGCGACATTTCGAATGCGGATGGCACGTTCAGCAGCCGCCATGCGCCCCCGAGCTCCACGAACACACGCTGTCCGTGCGAACGGAACATACCGAGGTAACTGTGCGTGGTGGAGATGAAGCGGTTGATGCTCACGTGTCCCTGGGTAAGCATCGAATGAAACACGCCGCTCATCCACACGGTCGAAGTCAGGGCCGTTTCATCCGGCGTCATGTGCCGTCCGGTGCGCAGCACATGCCCGTGCGGACGCAGCACCCGCAGTTCCTTCGCGCGCAGCACCACGTGGCACTCGCCGCCATGGAAGAACGACAGCCGCTCACCGTGCGCGTCAGTCTCCTCATGCCGCCACTGCGACCCGAACAGCCCATGCAGCGCGTCGTCGTCCAGGTCGAGGCCGTTGATCAGCGGCGCCGAGCTGAACAGCGTTGCCGGGGCGGCCATCGTGACTGTCGCGGGCGCAAGCCTGGATGCGGCCCCGATCGTGGCCGGCAGGGCTTCCGGCAGCGCCAGCACCCGGCTCACGACAGCCAGGTCGGCGTCCGATGTGACATCGGGATGATCGGCATGAAAGGCGCCGAAAAAACCGGCCGCGACGCTGCCGTGCGGATGCAGCCGTATCGGCGCGTCACGCAGCACCACCATGGCATGCTCGTGCTGTAGCCGCCGCCCGGGAAGCTCATTGACCAGGCCATCCGGGGTGTCGCCGCGGCGGCTGGCGAGCCCGTGAAACTGCAGGGCATCGGTGGCGAATGAGCCGGCTTCACGCAATGATCCGATCAGGCACCAGGGATTCTTCTGATCCACCGCAAGATTCTGGCGCGATGCAACCACAATGCCGTGTGTCGCGTGGCGCAGCGGCGTGTGATCGAGGTACTGACTGACGTAATACTCGTTGAGTCGTACCGCGCCGTACGGTGCCAGGGCCAGATCCTGCGCGTAGCTCAGGTCCACTTTCAATGGACGCGACGTGCGGTTCTCAAGCCGTACATGCCAGAACCATATGGGCGCGCTGTCGGCGAGCACCAGCGCTATCGAATAATCGATGCCACGCCAGGTGCCCACACCCAGCAGCACGCCGCCGGCGCCGGCAGCAAAGCGAGTGCCGCTGCGCGGCCCCAGCAGCGGCGTCCATTCGATCGTCTCTCCATGGCATCGCAGATACAGGTTAGTCGGGCCACCCTCCATCTCGTTGCCGACGAACAGGTTCAGCGACACCGGATCGTACTCGAAGCGGCGCAGCGAGCCGTTGGCGTTGAAGTCGGCGCGCATTCCCGAGCGGCTGCGCAACCCGATAGCGGTCGGAGCGATAAAGGCTTCAGGCATGTTGCAGCTATCCCCGCGTCGAGTTGATCGATGGTATCGGCCGCTGCCGGCAAACGCCAGGCGTCCATCGGTTGCAGCCAGCGTGACGGGCGTGGAAACTACCGGCATGAACCCCGCCGGGATACGAGTTCGTGCCACCGGAGATGAACCCGGGCTGGCCACCGCACTGGCTGAGGTCCTCATCGACTGCGTCGAGGGCGGCGCGTCGGTGAGCTTCATGTGGCCATTGGCGCATCACAAGGCGCTCGCCTTCTGGCAGGGCGTGATGGACAGCGCACGGCGCGGCGAGCGCATTGTGCTGGTGGCCGAGGACGTCGAATCCGACACCGTCGTCGGCACGGTGCAATTGCTGCTGGCGATGCCTGATAACCAGCCGCATCGTGCCGACGTAGCGAAGATGCTGGTGCACCGTCGCGCCCGCCGCCGCGGCCTCGGTGCGGCGTTGATGCGGGCCGCCGAAGCTGCGGCGCGCGGCGCTGGCAAGACGCTGCTGGTGCTGGATACGGTCACCGGCGGCGACGCCGAGCGCCTGTACAGCCGCCTCGGCTGGCAGCGCGTTGGCGTGATACCCGGCTACGCCTTGTGGCCGAATGGCGGGCCGTGCGACACCACCTATTTCTATAAGCTCCTGGCAGCTGCGCCGCCCTAGTCGCGGAAATTCTCGAACTGCAGCGGAAGATCTATGTCGCTCTTACGCAGCAACGCAATGGCAGCCTGCAGATCGTCGCGCTTCTTGCCCGTCACGCGCAACTTGTCGCCGTTGATCTGCGCCTCGACCTTGAGCTTCGCCTGTTTAAGACTGGCCACGAGCTTCTTAGCCACGACCTGTTCGATCCCCTGCTTGATGTTGATGCTGCGGCGTGCCTCGCTCAGGTTTACCTCGACCTCGCCAGGTTCGATGCTGCGCGGGTCGATGCGGCGAGCCGCCAGGCGCAGCCGCAGTATGTCGAGTAGCTGGTCGAGCTGATATTCGCTCTGCGCGAATTGGGTGATTACAAATTCCTGCAGCTCAAAGCGCGCGTTGGTGCCGCGCAGGTCGTAGCGCTTGGCTACTTCACGATTCGCCTGATCCACCGCATTCGAGAGTTCATGGGTGTCGACCTTGGAAACGGCGTCGAAGTACGGCATATAGGAGACAATTACCATTATCGGCGAGGAGCACTTTGTAGCATGAGCAAGGTCCCTGAGGTAACCCTGATTTTCTGGATCATCAAGATTGCCGCGACCACGCTGGGTGAAACCGGCGGCGACACCGTGTCGATGTCCATGAACCTGGGCTATCTGGTCGGCAGCGCGATCTTCGCGGCGATTTTCATAGTCGCGGTTGCGGCGCAGATCAGCGCCACCCGCTTTCACCCATGGCTGTACTGGAGCACGATCATCGCCACCACGATGGTGGGCACGACGCTGGCGGATTTTGCCGACCGGTCACTGGGAATCGGCTACACCGGCGGCAGCTCGCTGCTGTTCACTCTGCTCATGGCATCGCTGGCGCTCTGGTACTGGTCGCTCGGTTCAGTGTCCATTCATACCGTAAGCTCACCCAGAGCGGAGATATTCTACTGGATCACGATCATGTTTTCTCAAACCCTCGGCACCGCGCTGGGAGACGGGACCGCCGATACGGCGAATCTGGGATACACCGGTGCCGCCGTGGTGTTCGGGGTGCTGCTGGCGATGGTGGCGGCGGCCTTTTTCTGGACCAGGATCTCCAGAACCGTGTTGTTCTGGGCGGCATTCATCCTGACGCGGCCGCTGGGGGCGGTGGTGGGTGACTTTCTGGACAAACCCGTCAGCGCCGGCGGGCTGGCGCTGAGCCGCTATGTCGCCTCGGCCGCACTCATCGTATTCATCATCGCCTGCATCGCGATTTTCCCGCAGCATCCCGCGGCGCGGACCACTTCACCGTGACCGGCGCCGCCGATCGCAGCGACTGGCCGCGCATCTGGGTATTGCTGCTGGCCGGCGTGGTGTGTGCCATGCAGATCGGCAAGGTGCCGCCGGCGCTGTCGCTGCTGCGCTCGAACCTGGGTGTGGATCTGGTGGCCTCGGCCTGGATCCTGTCGATGTTCAGCGCTGTCGGCGCCCTGTCCGGCAGCGTCGCGGGCGCATTCGCCGACCGCTTCGGAGCGCGCCACGTGACGGTCGCGAGCCTGTTGGTCATGGCGCTGGCGGCTGGCATTGGCGGCAGTGCGCACGGCGCCACACTGCTCCTCGTCAGCCGCGCGCTCGAGGGCGCGGGTTTTGTCGTCACGGTCGTTGCGGTACCGAGTCTGTTGACCGCCGCTGCCGCCGAAGCCGACCGGCGCTTCGTGCCGTCGCTGTGGGGCGCCTACATGCCGGTAGGCATTGCGGTCGCACTGGCCGCGGCACCGCCCATTCTGTCCGTCCTGGGCTGGCGCTGGTGGTGGGGATTAAATGCAGTGCTGCTGGCCACGCTGGCGCTGGCCGTCGCATGGTCGAATTCCCGCGGGCATAGCGCGCGCACCCGGCAGGCACAGCAACTCTCGCGTCCGTTTCGCGCCGCGCTGCAGCGGCCGGGAACGCTGCTGCTGGCCGTAATGTTCGCCTGCTATGCATTCCAGTTCCTCGCCATCATGGGATTTCTGCCGACCATCCTGCAGCAGCGCGGCATGTCGTCCGGTGCGGCCGGGGCACTCACGGCGCTGGCCGTGATCGCGAACGCCGTCGGCAATCTGTCGGCCGGCTGGCTCTTTACCCGCCGCGTAACCCCACGCCTGCTCATGTGCAGCGGTATCGCGGTGATGGTGGCGGCCGAGTTCGTGGTGTTTTCCCGCTGGTTCGCGCCCTCGATGCAGTATTTCGCAGCGGTCGCGTTTTCGGCGGTCGGCGGCCTGGTCCCGGCTTCGATCTTCACCGCCATCCCACGCATCGCTCCCGCCGAGGCGCGCTCCACCACCATGGGCATCGTCGTACAGGCCTCGCACATCGGCCAGCTGCTGGGACCACCAACGGTGGCAATGGTCGCGGCCACGGTTGGCGGCTGGCAGGCATCACCGCTGGTCCTGGTGCCGGTGGCAACGATCGGACTGGCGGCGGCATTGTCGTTGCGGCTGCACTGATCAACGCCGGCATACCGATCTGGCACAATGGCTGTACCGACACACCAGCATGATTCCCGGAGAACAATATGCCGAGCAGTGCGAGCAGCAAGACCACGACATCGCGCCCGCCGCTGAGCCGCGACCTGATGGGGCGGCTGGCACGAGGAGCGGTGATCTGCGCTGAAGGCTATGTGTTCGAGCTCGAGCGGCGCGGCTACCTGCAGGCCGGCGCCTTCGTGCCGGTGGTACTCACCGAGCATCCGGAAGTGGTGGAGCAGTTGCACATGGATTTCGTGCACGCCGGCTCCGACGTCACGCAGGCCCTCACCTACTACGTGCATCGCGAGAAATTGCGGGTCATCGGTCGGGAAAAGGATCTGCTGAAGATGAACCGCAAGGCGCTGGCAATCGCCAAAAAGGTGGCGCGCAAGACCGGCACGCTGTTCGCGGGCGATATCTGCAATACCAACATCTATGACCCGGCCAGTCCCAAGGCGCTGAAGGAAGTCGCGAGGATCTTCGAGGAACAGGTGGGCTGGGCCGCGGCTGCGGGCGTGGATTACATCGTCGCGGAGACGTTCTCCTGGGGCGCGGAAGGCTTGATGGCGCTGGAAGCGATCAAAAAGTATTCCAAGGTGCCCGCCGTAGTCACGATGGCACAGCACCGGGAAGAGACCACGCGCGAGGGCTGGAGCATGGCCGAGGCTTGCCAGCGGCTGGAGGCGGCTGGCGCCGACGTCGTGGGCCTGAACTGTCATCGCGGGCCACGGACGATCATGCCAGCCATCGAGCAGATCCGCGCGCTGGTCAAGTGTCATGTCGCCGCGCTGCCCGTGCCTTATCGGACCACGCCAGATCAGCCCTCCTTCATGTCATTGACCGATCCGTGCTGTGCCGACGCGCGCGCTTTCCCAGTCGGCCTGGATCCGTTTGTGTGCACGCGCGGGGAAATATACGAGTTCGGCAAGGCGGCGTACGCCATGGGGGTGCACTACCTGGGCATCTGCTGCGGCGCCGGCCCGCACCACATCCGTGCGCTGGCCGAGGCACTAGGCCGTCGGCCGCCGGCGAGCAAGTACTCGGTGGATATGTCCAAGCACGCTTTCTTCGGCACCAACAAGCGCATCAAGCGCGTGCAGCGCGAGTATCGCGCCAAACTATGAGGGCGTTCAGCGTCGCGGTCGCAGCAGTGCCGCCAGCTCGCCGATGATGCCGCGGCGAAATGTCATCACGCAGGCGATGAACACCGCCCCGATGATGACCGTGACCCAGCCGCCGACGATATCCGACAGGTACTGCTGCAGCGTGACGACCACGGCGGCGCCGATCACCGGGCCAAAAAAAGTCCCCGTCCCTCCCAGCAGGGTCATCAGGATCACCTCCCCCGAGTTCGCCTGCTGTACGTCCGACAGGGTAACGAAGCCGAGCACCAGGGCCTTGAGCGACCCGGCGAGTCCCGCGAACGTCGCTGACAGCACGAACGCGAGCAGGCGGTAGCGATTGACCTCGTAGCCGAGCGACACCGCACGCGACTCGTTTTCGCGAATCGCCTTCAACACCTGGCCGAACGGGGAATGCACTACCCGCTGGATGACAATGAACTGCGCCAGGAACACAGCCAGCACCAGGTAGTACATGACCACGTCCGACTTCAGCGACAACACACCGAACAGCGTCCCGCGCGGCACTGCCTGCAGCCCGTTCTCGCCGCCGGTGAACGGCGCTTCCAGGCACACGAAGTAAATCAGTTGCGCCATCGCCAGTGTGATCATCGCAAAATAAATCCCGCGGCGCCGGATCGCGACCATGCCGACCATCAGGCCCACCAGCGCCGACACTGCCACGCCGGCGACTATCGCCGACACTGTCCCCCACCCGCGCGCGGTCGCAAGCCACGCGGTTGCATAGGCGGCCGAGCCGAAAAAGGCGGCGTGTCCGAACGACAGCATGCCGCTGAAACCGAGCAACAGGTTATAGGCGCAGGCGAACATCGCGAAGCACAGCAGCTGCATCATGAACACCGGGTAGATTCCCAGCAGCGGTACGCACAGCGCAAACACACCGGCGAGCGCATACGGGATGGCGGCGCTGCGCATGCGCTTATTCCCGGCCGAACAGGCCGGCGGGACGCGCGATCAGCACCACCGCCATGATCACGAACACGACGATGTTCGATGCCTCGGGATATATGACCTTGGTGAAACCTTCGACCACCCCGAGCGCCAGACCGCTGACGATGGCGCCGAGGATCGATCCCATGCCGCCGATCACCACCACCGCAAACACGACGATGACCAGCGAATTGCCCATCAGCGGGCCTACCAGGACGACTGGCGCCGACAGCACACCCGCCAGGCCGGCCAGCGCGACACCGCCGCCGTAGGTCACCGCCACCAGCAGCGGCACGTTGACGCCGAACGCCTGCAGCAGCGGCGCATTCTCGGTGGCGGCCCGAAGCGTCGCACCCAGCCGAGTGCGCTCGATGATGAACCAGGTGGAAAGGCAGACCACAACCGACACCGCGATCACCCAGGCGCGATAGATCGGCAGAATCATGAAGCCGAGATTGAACGCTCCGGTGAGCCTGGCCGGGACCGAGTAAGAATGCCCGGAGGCGCCGAACAGCTGGTGCAGCGAGCCTTCGATGACCAGCGCCAGCCCGAAGGTCATCAGCAGGCCGTACAGCGGATCGAGCTTGTACAGGTGGCGCAGGAACAGCCGCTCCACCACGATGCCCAGCACACCGACCGCTAGCGGCGCGAGCAGCAGTGCGGCCCAGTAGTTGATGCCGAACCACTGCAGCCCCAGCAGCGCCGCGAACGCGCCCAGGGCGTAGAACGCGCCGTGCGCGAAGTTGACGATACCCATCAGGCCAAAGATCACCGCCAGCCCGAGACTCAGAATGGCGTAGAACGAGCCATTCACCAGTCCCAGCATCAGCTGTCCGAGGATGACGGCGACCGGAACGCCGAAGACTTCGGTCACGGAGTGTTCGCAGGCGCCGGCGCAGCTACTTGGGTGCGAGCGGGCATAGACCCGTAATTGGGCCGAATGCCTCCTCACCCTTCATCACTTTCAGCACTTTGTAGTAGTCCCAGGGATATTTGGATTCCTGCGGCGACTTGACCTGCATCACGTACATGTCGTGCACCATGACCCCATCGGCACGGATGTAGCCGCCTTTGGCGAACATGTCGTTGATCTTGGTCTTTTTCAGCTCCGCCATGACTTTGTCGGGATCGGTAGTGCCGACGGCCTTGACGGCCTTAAGGTACGTCAGGGTGGCCGAGTAATAGCCTCCCTGGTCCATGGTGGGCTCCTTGCCGGTCTTGGCGAAATAGCGCTTGCTGAAAGCCCGGGTGTCGTCGTTCAGGTCCCAGTAGAACCCCGTCGTCAGGTACAGCCCCTGGGCGGTCTCGAGACCGAGGCTGTGGATGTTGCTGATGAATGCCAGCAGCGCCGCGGGTTTCATTTTTTTGGTGATGCCAAATTCATTGGCCGCCTTGAGCGAATTGCTGAAGTCCTCGCCCGCGTTGGCAAGTCCCAGCACCTGCGCGCCCGAGCCCTGCGCCTGCAGCAGAAAAGACGAAAAATCCGATGCTGCCAGCGGCACCCGCACCGCGCCCAGAGTCTTGCCGCCGTTGGCCTCGACCACCTTGGATGCTGCGGTCTGCAACTGGGTGCCAAAGGCGTAGTCCGCGGTCAGATAGAACCAGGTCTTGCCGCCATTCTGGACAATCGTCGTGGCAGTGCCATTGGCGAGCGCCGTGGTGTCGTAGACATAATGCACGCTATAGGCGGTGCAGTCCTCGTTGGTCAGCGATGCGCCGCCGGCACCGATGGCGATGAACGGGATCTTCTTTGCCGCCGCGACCTTGGACATGGCGATGCTGACGCCGGTGTTGGAGCCGCCAAGCAGCATGTTCAGACCGTTCTGATCGGCCCACTCGCGGAACTTCGAGGCTCCGATGTCGGGTTTGTTCTGGTGATCTGCGACCAGGATGCTGACCTTGCGCCCCAGTACCGTGCCACCGAAGTCGGAAATGGCCATCTTGATGGCTTCGACCGCGCCGGTTCCGGCCACGTCGGCGTAAGTGCCTGACAGGTCATCGATGTCGCCGATCACGACATCCTCTACCGCGGAAAACGCGACCGGTGCGCTTAGCATGGTCGCCAGCGCGGCGGCCAGCCCAATCCTCAATGTCTTCAGTTGCATGTCGTCCCCCTGGAATAATTTTCGGCAATCAGACGCCAAGAAACTCGTGCACCACCGCCATCTTGTCGTCAAGCTCGGACGCGGTAAAGCCCTGCACCATCCGCCCGTGCTCCATGATGTAAAAGCGGTCCGCCAGCGCTGCAGCGAAGTGAAAGTTCTGCTCCACCATGACGATGGTGTATCCCCGCTGGCGCAGTTCGTGGATGGTGCGCGACAAACCCTGCACGATGACCGGCGCCAGCCCCTCCGAGATCTCGTCCAGCAGCAGCAGCCGGGCGCCGGTGCGCAACGTACGCGCCACCGCCAGCATCTGCTGCTCCCCGCCGGACAGACGCGTCCCCTGGGTCTCGCGCCGCTCCTTCAGATTGGGGAACATGCCATAAATCTCATCGATTGACATGCCCCCGGGACCGACCACCGGGGGAAGCAGCAGGTTCTCCTCGGCCGACAGGCTGGCGTAGATGCCGCGCTCCTCCGGGCAATAGCCGACGCCCAGGTGCGCGATCTTGTGCGGCGGCAGGTCGATCGCCTCATGGCCGTTGATCCTTACCGAACCCGAGCGTTTGCCGATCAGGCCGAGCAGGGCCTTGAGAGTGGTGGTGCGTCCGGCCCCATTGCGCCCCAGCAGCGTCACCACCTCACCGCGCCGGACGCTGAAATCGACGCCGTGCAGGATGTGGGACTCGCCGTAGTAGGCGTGCAGCCCACTGACGTGCAGTATTTCCGCAATCATGCCGTGGATCCCATATAAGCCTGCCTGACCAGCGGGTTCTGCGACACTTCGGCATAGGATCCATCGGCGATGATCCGGCCGTGCTGAAGCACCGTGATGGTATCGGCAATCGTGGCCACCACGTTCATATTGTGCTCGACCATCAGCACGGTACGATCGGCCGCGGCGCGCTTGATGAGCGCGGTCACCGTATCCACGTCTTCGTGACCCATGCCCTGCGTCGGTTCGTCGAGCAGCATCAGCTCCGGTTCCGTTGCCAGCGTGGTTGCAATCTCGAGCGCACGCTTGCGCCCGTACGCCAACTCGACCGCGACCGTGCCGGCAAACTGCCCCAGGTCCACCGCATTGAGCAGTTGCATGGCGCGCGGGTCCAGAACCGCCAGGCTCGATTCACGCTTCCAGAAATGAAACGATGTGCCCAGGGTGCGTTGCAGGGCCACGCGCACATTCTCCAGCACCGTCAGGTGCGGAAACACCGCCGACATCTGGAACGAGCGCACCATGCCGCGACGCGCGACCTCGGCCGCCCTGGCGAAGGTGATGTCCTCGCCTTTATAGAGAATGCGGCCGCGGGTAGGTATCAGAAATTTGGTGAGCAGATTGAAGCAAGTGGTCTTGCCGGCGCCGTTGGGACCGATCAGCGCATGAATCTGGCCGCGGCGTACCCGCAGATTGACGTCGTTGACGGCAATGAAGCCGTTGAACTCTTTCGTCAGGCCGCGGGTTTCAATAATGAAATTCTCAGGCATATCCTGCAGCGCGGCTGTCATGGTGGCTGCGCCCGTTTCTTCTGGAGACCATTATGCGATATCAGCTCACGCATTAGGGCCGCAGCTGACATATGCTGCACGCCAGCATCCTACTCTTCCTGTCCCCTTTAGGGGTCGATGTAAATTACGACGATGCAGCTGACGAGTACGGGCGCGCTTTCACGGTGCTTATTGGCCTTGTTGCTGCAGCTGCCGGCAGTCGCGCGAGCTCAGGGCGGGCCGCCCTTCCTGACCAACGATCCCGGAACGCCGGGCGACGCCAACTGGGAGATCAATCTGGGTTCGATGCAGAGCCTCGCGCGCGGCGGGTCGGCCTACCAGGTTCCACAGCTCGACATCAATCTCGGTCTCGGCGATCGCATCCAGCTCACCTATGAGATTCCTTATGCGCTGCAGGACAGTGCCGGGCAGGCATTGCACGGCGGCTGGGGCAATGCTTTCTCCGGCGTGAAGTGGCGCTTTCTGGACCAGGGCGAACAGGGCTGGCAGCTGTCGACTTTTCCGCAGATCGAGACCGGCGTTTCAGCGCACGCGCAGCTCACGGGAATCGGCATTCCCGGACCGCGCTATCTTGTGCCGCTGGAGGTCGCGAGAACGCTCGGCCCGCTCGAGCTCAATGTGGAAGCGGGCTACTACGTTCCTGCGCATGGACCGAAGGAGCGCATCCTCGGTTTTGTCGCCGGCCGGGCAGTCACCAGGCGGCTGGAGTTCGACGCCGAAATCTACGATGACCGCACCTATGGCACCCTGTCGCATGTCACCACCTTCGATCTTGGCGGCCGATACCAGCTGCTTCCCGGTGTCATCGCGCTGTTCATGGGGGGCCGCAGCCTCAACGGATTTGCCGACGGCCAGCCGGAGTTCTTCGGCTACCTCGGCGTGCAGGTTCTGCTGAAGCATTACGGCCGCACGTTGAACAACTTACAACGTTGATAGCGGCACCGCCGTACGACTAGAGTTCAGGGCGCTCGTGCGCGGTAGTGGCAGAGGCGGCCGATGACGATCGAAGAGCAACGGTTGGAAGCCGCGCGTGCGGGCAGCGCCACCTGGCGCCGCTGGGGTCCGTATCTGAGCGAGCGCCAATGGGGAACGGTGCGCGAGGACTACAGTGCGGCCGGGGCCGCCTGGGAATATTGCTCGCACGAGGACGCGCGCTCCAAGGCGTATCGCTGGGGCGAGGACGGCATTGCCGGCATCTGCGACGATCGGCAGCAGCTGTGTTTCGCGCTCGCGATGTGGAACGGGGTCGACTCCATTCTCAAGGAGCGCATGTTCGGCCTGACCGGCGGCGAGGGCAATCACGGCGAGGACGTGAAGGAGTACTACTTCTATCTCGACAATATCCCCAGCCACGCCTACATGAGGTATCTGTACAAATATCCCCAGCTCGCCTTTCCGTACGCGAACCTGGTCGCGGAGAACCGCCGCCGCGGCCGCAGCGAGCCGGAATATGAGCTGCTCGACACCGGGATCTTCGATGACGATCGCTACTTCGACGTGTTCGTCGAATACGCCAAGGACTCGCCGCAGGACAATCTGATACGAATCAGCGTCGTCAATCGCGGCCCGGCCGCCGCCTGCCTGCACCTGCTGCCCACGCTGTGGTTCAAGGATGACTGGAGCTGGTTTCCGAGCAACGCGAGGCCGCGCATCCAGATCGAGCGCTCCGACGGTGCAGGCCTGGTGCTGAGGACGACGCACCGCAAGATGGAACCGTACTGGCTGTACTGCCAGCCGCCGCGCGAGGCGCTGTTCACCGAGAACGAGTCGAATTTGCAACGCCTGTACGGCACGCCTAACACCGGTCGATACGTGAAGGACGGCATCAACGACTACGTGGTGGACGGTCGGGGCGACACAGTAAACCCGCAACAGGTCGGTTCCAAGGCCGCGCTGCATTACCTGGGCGATATCGCCCCCGGCGCCAGTGTGGTGCTGAAGCTGCGCCTGAGCGACATCGGCGACCTTGAGCGTCCGCTCGATACCGGCTTCGATGACACCTTCCGGCAGCGCCAGCAGGAAGCGGATGATTTCTACTCCCGGGTAACGCCCTACCCGATACCCGAAGACATGCGCAACGTTCAGCGCCAGGCCTTTGCCGGCATGCTGTGGACCAAGCAGTATTACCGTTACCTCGTGAATCGCTGGCTCGAAGGCGACGCCGCGGTGCCCGCGCCTCCCGCGCGGCGCAAGAGCGGACGCAATCACGAGTGGTGGCATTTCTCGGCCGCCGACGTGCTGTCGATGCCGGACAAATGGGAGTACCCATGGTTTGCCGCCTGGGACACGGCGTTTCACGTGATTGCATTCGCGATGATCGATCCGGAATTCGCCAAACAGCAGTTGTTACTGCTCACGCGCGAGTGGTACATGCATCCCAACGGGCAGATCCCGGCCTACGAGTGGGCCCTGGGCGATGCCAATCCGCCGGTGCACGCCTGGGCCGCAATCCGCGTCTACCAGATCGAACAGAAAATCTACGGACGCAAGGACCGCGGATTCCTCGAGCGCATATTCCAGAAGCTACTGATCAACTTTACCTGGTGGGTCAATCGCAAGGACACCCAGGGCCACAATCTGTTCGAGGGCGGCTTTCTCGGCCTGGACAATATCGGCGCCTTCGACCGCACGTCCGGGCTGCCCGTCGGCGGCATCCTCGAGCAGGTCGACGGCACCAGCTGGATGGCGATGTACTGCCTGGACATGCTGACCATCGCCGTTGAGCTCGGCCAGGAAAACCCCGCGTATCAGGATATGGCAACCAAGTTCTTCGAGCACTTCGTCTACATCGGTGCCGCCGTCAATCGACTGGGCCTTGACCGCCCGGGCCTGTGGAATGAGCAGGAAGGCTTCTACTGCGACGCGCTCAAGCTCGCCGATGGACGCCGCTTTCCGATCGCGGCGCACACCATCGCCGGCCTTATTCCGATTTTTGCGATCACCTCGTTTGACCGCAACAGCATGCGGGCATTTCCCGGTTTCGATGAACGCTATGGCTGGTTCGCCAAGTATCGGCCGCACCTGCTGCAGGGCCTGGCCGATCTGACGCCTCACGGATTGGAACAGCGGCTGCGCTTCGCGCTGGTGGATTCGCACAAGCTGCGGCGCCTGATCGAGCACATGTTGCAGGAAAATGACCTGCTCAGTCCGTTCGGCGTGCGTTCGCTCTCCAAGCAGCACGCCGCCAGCCCGTTCGTGCTCGAGTTCGACGGCCAGCGATTCGAACTGGACTACCAGCCCGGCGAGTCGACCAGCACGATGTTCGGCGGCAATTCAAACTGGCGCGGACCGGTGTGGTTTCCGTTGAACTTCCTGCTGATCGAGGCGCTGCAGAAACATCACCATTTCCTGGGCGACGGCTTCAAAGTGCAGCTGCCGACCGGAGCGGCAAACGCAGCCAGCCTGTGGCAGGTGACCACCGATCTGTCGTTGCGGCTGATCAGCATTTTTCTCAAGGACGCGAGCGGCCGCCGGCCGGTCAACGGCAAGCGCGAGAAATTCCAGCAGGACCCGCATTGGCGTGACCTGATTCTGTTCCATGAGTATTTTCACGGCGACACTGGCGCCGGTCTGGGCGCCAGTCACCAGACCGGGTGGGCGGGTGTGGTCGCGAAGCTGATCCAGCAGTACTGCGAGTATCAGCTACAGGCCAAGGCGCCCTGACGTCTGTCCCGGCCTGCCAGGGCGTTCCTTCAGCGTTGGGCGACGGAAGCTACGCGCACAGTCTGGTGTTGCCGGGAAAAGGAGGTCAGCGGCTCACGATTGATGCCGGCGACTACCTTCTCGACTGTGTCGGTAACGCAGCGCTCGTAACCCGGGGAAATGACATACGAGCCGTTGAGGGCACGCTGGTGGCAAACCTGCTCGGCGGCGTCATTGATGCGCTCGTACATGGCGGCGACATCTGCCGGCCGATCAAGATTCAGATCCCCGAGATGCACCACGGCCCGGCCGTGGCTCGCGGCAATCGATGAATCATCCGCGTAGGCCGCCGACATCAGCAGAACAGAAGAAGCGGCGATGGTCCCGAGCATGATCCGGAGTTTTAGCGACATGTTGCCCCCTTGGAAAAACTGGATGCCCTGGTGGGCTACGCAAATGCTCTGCGACGGTGCATGTGCTAATTATCCCACGTGCAATTGCACTCTACCAGCGCGTATTGCATCGGTGGGTCGCATTTTGGCTGAATTTACTGCCGGGTGCGCGTCAGAAGCCGCTAACTCGAGCCCGTCCTAGTACGCTGCCGGCCAATCTGGCCGCGCCACGGGTCGATTTTGGCACCTATATAGTGCAGTCTGCGCCCTCCACTTCCCCTTCAACGCCAGGGCGCTAAAGATCGTAGCCAAAACGGTGCAAAAGGCGCGTCAGGGCTAAGGCCAGCCTGGGCTCGAGATGCGGTCGTGGTTGGAGGCGATTCAGCGCACGCAGCGCAGCGAGGACATTTGATTCTTGTCGAAGTCCTCATGAAACCCGTCGCTGAACAGCTGGCCCCAGGCGTCGGCGTCGCCGACCTGCAACGACGACCAGTAATAGCCCGACGCTCCCTTCAGTCTGCCGGTCTCGTTGAATCCCCCGATGTCGGCTCGATTGGCAAACTGCACCGCCAGTTCGCCCAGGCTCGGCACACGCCAGTCAGCATGGCCAGATGCCGACAGGCTGCTGCAGTATTCAATCGCCTGGCTCCAGGTATAGACCCCGGGAGCATCGGCGGCAGTGGTATACAGGCTCCTGCCCGTATCGGGTGAAATGCCGGCGTTGACGCTACCGTCTGGCATCCTGCCGCCGGCGGCAGCCACGAACGAGGGTTTGCCGGTGTCCATCGACAGTCCGGCATACACGGTACCGTCCGGCATCCTGGTGCCGATATCGGGCATGGCCTGGGGCGCCGCGCCCGCTGCCATCGTGACGTAGCCGGACAGGAAGCCGAACGCGGTAAGCACAACCGCCGCAGCGGGGATGGAAACTCTTTTCACCTGTAGTCACCCGATGGTCCGTAAGCCGGCCCCAAGTCTACGTTGCACGCCATTGCGCCTCCGTCATTACTTCTCTGCAATGCGCCTGACAATCTTGCCGGATTCATTCATGAATTCGATCGAGGCAACTCCGGCAGGCGTGACGGTCAGCTTCAGGCGCGCCAGTCCCCTGGCATCACGCAGGATGACGGTTGATTCGCGCTCCTCCGTCTTGCCGATGAACAGTCGCGGATAGCCGAAGCCGCCTGCCTTCGCCAGCGTCTCGAATTCATCGCTGCCTTCCTGCGTGTTTATCCGGTCGATCAGATCCACGGGTATCGGCGTAGACGGCCGGTCGAAGAAAGTCAGGCCGGCACGGCGGCGGCCGTGTTCCTCGGTCTGGTCGAGGGAGATTACCTGATCCTGCTCATATTGATCGAAGCTCAGATGACCGCCGCTACTGGCATTTTGCCCCTTCTTCGCGCCGCCAAACAGCAGGCCGCCATTCTCGGTGCCCTCGTCATCGAAAAACAGGATCCCGGCGGCCTGCCGGTTCGGAAATGCGTGTTCCTTGCCTTTGAAGATCAGGCCCGGCGCGGTGGCCGTGTTGGAGATCGTCATGCGCAACGTCCCATCCGGCTCGCGCACGTTGATCCGCTGCACGTCGATCTCGGCGAAACTCGTCACTTCACGCTCTGCCGCTGCCCGCCCCCAACCGATGACAGCGAGAATCACGCTGATTGCAGTGAGCCAGGTGTAGATAAGGTTCCTGCGAACGAATGTGCCCATCGCTCAATTCCTCCCGCTGCATGCTGTTACCGATCGTTGCCTCCTCTGCCATGTTAAGCCGGTTTATTTGGCGGTGCCGCTCCGCGCGGCGGCGGTTGCCCGACGCCGCCACCCGCAGCGCCTCCGGACCGCCGGGGACGCGGCCCCGGTGGTCAGAGAAATTTCTGGTATTGCAGCAGCACGGTCAGCGGCGGCAGCGTCGCGACCTGCGGGATGATCATGCCAGCCGCATTGTATTGCGCGTAACCGACGTAGCCGATGTCGCCCAGATTGGGCTTGGCATTGGTCAGGTTGCGCACGTTGATGGAGACTTCGGAGTTGCCCCGATCCACGCCGAGGCGCATGTTGACCAGCGAATAGGCGGGGCGGGTCGACTCGGCGCCGGCGCCTCCATTAAGCAGTGCGACGCTGTTGCCCGTGTAGCTGTAGTCGGCGGACACGAAGCCTTTGAGCTCGCTGGTAATCGCATGTGAGTAGACACTGCCCAGCGAGACGTTCCAGGCGGGCGTGCCCAGGATGCGCGTTCCCGGCGTGACCCCGACGATGCTCAGCGCGCCCGGCGAGGTGATGTCGGTATGCTCGAAGCCCGCCCCAAAGCGTAGCTGCCAGTCGCGCGACAGCCGTCCGTCGAGTTCGACTTCGCCGCCACTGATGGTCGCCTTCTGGCCGTTGATGTCGAAATAATATCCGCAAGGCAACGCCACCTGTTGCTGCAGATTGCTCCAGTCGATGTGATAGGCCGCCGCTGAGACCAGCAGCCCCGGATGCGGCAGCTGCACCTTGGTGCCCAGCTCATAGCTCCAGAGCGTGTCGGACTTCAGTTGTGTGATATCGGTCACCGGCAGGCCCACCGCCTGGCAGAACGGTGCATAGGCCTGCGCGCCACCCGCCCGGAAGCCCTTCGAAGCCGAACCGTAGACCATGGCATCGTCGGTGGCCTGGTACGCCAGCTCGACTTTGGGATCGAAACCCGACTGGCTGTTATCCTCGGGGTTGCTCAGCGTGGGCCCGAAATTCATGAAGCCATCGGCCGTAAAGTCGGCGTGCTGCGACAGCCAGTACTCGCGCGCGCCGAGCGTCAAGGTGAGCTTCGGAAGAATCTTGTAGTACAGCTCACCGAACAGCGACGTGTCCTGCTGCACACCGGGATTTCGCTGCTCCCAGATCAGATCATTGGGCCAGGGACCCACGAAGGTATTGTCGGCCGTCGCCGCGACCAGCCCGTTCGCAAAGGTCGGAGGAATCATGAACAGGGTGCGCGTCCTGGAATAGAACGCGCCGATGGTGCCGCTGAGATTGTGCACCGGGTCAAAGGCGTAGCGCACCTCCTCGGTAAGCTGATTGTGATAGTGCTCCCCATCCCAGATGAAGGGTTGGGGCGGCAGCTGGCCGGGGGCGGTCCCTACTGGAACCTGATAATAGGACGTGAAGACCTGTTGGGTACCGTAGGTCGAGTCCTCAATATCCGACGTGTGACGGTAGAAAAAACTCGTCGACGATATGAGCGACCAGCCTTGGCCGCTGTACTTCAATTCCAGCGAGGGCAGTGCCCAGTCATCGGAGGCCTCCGGCTGCACGTTGAAGGCGCGGTTGAGCGTGTAGACCGGTTCGAACGACGGCAGCGGCGCGTATGCAGCTGGAAAACCATGATCCGACGTGTCCTGAAACATCACACGCAGCTTGGCTTCGAAGTTGTCCGTGATGCGCAGCAGCGCCGTGAGCGACCCGCCGCCGCTGCTGACCTGGCCCTGATCGTCGACGCTGGTGCGCGGCACGTTCAGGAACGGATCTGTGGTGGCCGGGCTTGAAGGATCCGGATAGGTGCGGGTGAGGTAGCCTGCATCGTGATTGCCAAACAGCACGATGCGCAGGGCCAGCCGGTCCGGCACGAGCACCAGATTGCCGATGAAGTTTGCCCCGTAATCAGCGCTGCCGCCCCCGGATGTGCCTCCGGCCTGCATCATGTAGCCGTAATCGTTGGCCGTGAGACTCGGTTGCCTGGTAATGAGCCGGACGTTGCCGCCCAGAGAACTTTCGCCAAACAGGGTTCCCTGGGGGCCCTTGAGGACCTCAATGTTGTCGATATCGAGGACTCTGGGGTCGACCGAACCCGGCACCGGCGTGTCATCGATGTAGAAGCCCGTGGCACCGGAGGTACCGGTCAGGTTCTGGCCGGTGATGCCACGGATAGCGACGGTCCGGGCATCGGCGATGCCCGTCGGGCCACCGCCATAGCTAAACGAGACGTTGGGCGTCTTGGTCGCATAGTCGTTAAAGGTTTGGATGTCATAGTCCTGCAGCGCCGCGGCCGTGAACACCGTGATGCTCTCCGGCACATCGGCGACCGACTCCTCGCGCTTGCGTGCCGAGACGATGACGGTTTCCAGCATCTGCTCTTCGGGCGCCGCGGCGGTATCGGTAGTCTGCGCCGTTGCCAGCCGCGGAATCCCAAGCGCAGCCACGAGCAGCGCGATTGCGCCGGTCGCTGCAAGCGTCGCGAGCCGCCGCTGTGATTTGCTTTCGAGGCCGCTCTGCTTATGGCAGTCGGAATCCGTTGCATTCGATTCTTTGCGCATGATGCGATGCCCTCTCATTTCACAATGCGTAAAATTGCGGAACAAAACGCTTTTATGTCCGAAGACTTAGCGACGATCGAGAAATCCGTTGATGACACCGGCCACCGCCTGCGGCTGTTCCCACATCGGGTTGTGGCCCAGGCCCTCGAATACCTTTACGGTGGCGGCCGGCAGTGCTTCGCGCAGGCTCTGGCGGTCGTGTTCAACGAAGATGGGATCCTTGCTGCCCCATATCAGCAGAGTCGGCGCCGTGAGCCGCGCTAGCGCGTTGTGCAGGTCGGCGAGCGATAAGCCCTGATCGAGCACCGCCAGCCACACACGCAGCGGAATGGCGGCGGCATCCTGCCGCTGGCGGCGCATGAAGTCCTCATCCACCGGTGTCGGCGAACTCCACCAGGCGATCATGAACGGCGAGTCCGGATCAATCGGCTCCTTGAGCTTGCGGATCTGCGCCGCATAATCCGGCGTCTCCTCGACTTGCGCGCCGCCGGGCCGCGTCCCGCCGGTGGAAGAGATCAACACCACGCGCCCGGTACGATCAGGCCAGGATTCCGCAAAGGTCTGCGCGATGATGCTGCCCAACGAGTGCCCGACGATGTCCGCCTGGCGGATGTGCAAGGCGTCCAGCAGCAGCTTGATGTCGTAGGCGAAGTCGAATCGCGTGTAACAGCACTCCGGCTTTGCTGAGCGGCCGTGTCCACGGATGTCCACGACGATCAGTCGATCGTGTCCGGACAAGTAGGGAATCAGGGGAACCCAGTCGCGTGCATTGTCGGTATAGCCGTGGATCAGCACCACCGGCTGGCCGTGGGGCTCACCCATGTCGATATACGCCAGGCGCTCGGCGTTCGGCAGCAGAACGGTTTTCTTACTGGCTTCGAACACGTTCAGATCGATGCCGCCCGGCGGGGCGTCGGGGCTGGCCGCGATGGCTGCAGCCACCCATAACGTGGCCGCCAGGTTCAACCAGGACGCAGCCGCGAGTGCTCGGCCTGCGCCGGCTTCTGAACCCATCTTAAAAATGCCTCGACACGCTTGAAGAACGCCTCGTTCGAAAGCGGCAGGTCGCGACCACTTGGATTTGGCATCCAATTCTGTTCCCGCGGTTATATTATAGCGTACATAATAAATACGCAACGGCGTGCAGACGGCGGCCGCAAGGCAAAAGGAAGCGGCCACGACCTGGCGTCGCGCCCAGTATCCGCAGCCGTCAGTAGCGGCGGCCGCCGAGCCGATGCTGTTCAGGGGATCTTGAAGGCGTCGTCGGACTCGGCGCCAGGCCGTGGCTTCCACGCCAGCGAGTAGTAGGCGCCCCGGTCGCGCGCCCAGGGGTCGAACACGTTGACGACATGCTGCAACTCGTCGGCAAGCTCTGGCATCGTGCGCAGCAACAGCCGCTTCAACGGCGACACCGGCTGTTGGTGCCCGTTGGGCCTGCCGTTCTCCATCATCGCAGGTCCCGGACCGTTGTGATTCACCCAATCCACGCCCAGTTGCGTATAGAACTCGGGGCGGAAGCTGGAAGTCAGAAACCGGTCGCTGAACAGGCGCCGCGAGGCGTTCAGGATGAATACCACGAACTGGGTTTCGGAAATCGCATAGCCGTGCGGGCGGGTGCTTTCGGCCAGATATCCGACGATCGTATCGACGTCTTCGACGTTGTCTACCGTGCTGCCGTTCTGCATGCCGAGGCAATCGTTGATTGGAGAGCCATCGGCATTACGCTGCGCGTCCGTGATGATCTTCGAGGCGTCGCAGACGTGCTGGCCGTAGATCTCGCGCAGGGTCCCGACCAGCGTTTCCTGCTGCTTGCGCTCGTCCGAGCCGACCGGAAAGTGCTGATCGATCAGATCGTCGAAGCTGGTCAACTGCCGCAAGCCGTATTGACGGCGAAACTCGTTGTACCGGGGTACGCCGCGCTCCCGGTCGCGGATCAGGTCGAGCGCGGCCACATCGATCTGCTGCGTCTCGGACTGCAGCCGATTCATTTTCAGGTTCTGCAGAAAGCGTGGATGATTTTGCAGCGCCAGCGCACCCAGCCGCTGCCGTCCCATGCTTAGTGCCCAGTTCGACAGGCCGCGCTGCCGCATCGCATCGGTCGCCTTGCCGCGAAAAGTCTCCACCACGGGGATCTTGTTGCGGATCCGGTTCGGGTCGGAATCGAGCTCCCGGTATTCGATCAGGTCCGGCACCAGCGCATGCAGGCGGTAGACCGTGACGAACTCCTCCGGAAAGTTGAATGGCGAACCGAAATGATTGACGCCGCCGTTCACATGATCCGGATTGCTCAGGCTCCAGATATCCTTCTTTTTCGGATCGAATGCGGCAAAGATCGGGTCTTCAGCGTACACCTTGCTCCCCAGGCCAAAGATCCCGGCGCCGGAAGCAAACACCGAATACCACTGTGTCGCGTTCTTCACGTCGCTGGTCTTGCCAAAGCTGCGGGTGACGAGCTGCCCGAGCGCGGTGGACACGCCGTTGTCGGCACCGAACAACCCGCTCCAGTTTGAATTCATGCCGCGGTACAAAGGTTCGTCGTACAACAGCTGCGTGGTCCACTCGATGGTATGGATCTTGGCGATCTCGGCCGACACCACCAGCCGGGCAGCCTCGAACAGTTCGTTGGCGGTCACATCCCGGTAGCGAATCACCTTGTCAGGCGCGACCGGATTGCGCAGGCCACAGTCGGCCTCAGGGGTCTGCGCCGCCAGGCGCCGAAACTCGCTTACGAACAGATTGTGTTCGCGCGCAAACAGATTGCTGTAGAAACTCATGCCGATCGACCAGTTGTCCGCGAATGCGGTGGCCTCCTGTCCTTTCCAGTCCGGGTTGATCGGGTCAGCCGGCGCGAGCAGCGGCAAATATCCCAGCGCATCGCCTTTGGTGGACCGGCCGGGAAGCTGGACCAGCAGCAGCTTTGCCGCGTCCAATGGATCGCGTTTCACGCGCTTGAGCGAGCGTTCGTCATATCCGTAAATCTGTGAGGCGTCCCACCAGGCGGTGGTGTTGTTGCGAAACGTCCTCGGCGCGCGTGGCGCATATTCGACCCCGGCGTGCGTAAACGTTGCCGGCTCGCTGCTCTCGGCTACGTACGCCTTGTCGATTCGGTCGCCGGGTCGGCAATTGAGCGCCTTCGCATCAGTCTGCGAGCAACCGACGGCCATGAATTCCTCTGCGTTATGACCCTCCTCCAGATGCGTGAACCAGTCGTGGGTCATGAACTGGATCCAGAACGCCGCAAGTACATTGAAGAACGGCGCCTTCTTGTAGTCGCAGTTGGCGTCGGTCGAGAAGCCCGTCAGACCGTAGCCGTCGTTGCACTTGGCCGGATCGGATTGCGCGCGGGTCAGCAGCATACGGCTGATGACCTGCGGATCGGGCTTGAGCAATCCCAGCCGATCGCCATGGCGGTTTTTCGCCAGCTCGTTGCGGCCCAATTCCGGGAAGGTGGAGGAGAACTCAACGTTGCGGGCGAATAGCTGGCCGCTCGAGCCCATGAGCGGATTGCGGATGTCGTTGCAGATTCCGGTCAATGTCCGGTGGCGAATCAGCTCGCCCCGACACAACTGCTCTCCGGCGCCGCCGACATCGCCGTACTCCGGGTGCCCTTCCGGAAGCCGCATCTCCGGCCACACCTTCAGTGCCGGACCCGCCACTCCCTTTCGGCCATCGACATAGGCCTGGTAGGTTTTGTTGTTGTCGAACAGATTGAACTTGATCAACTCGATGCGTTCGTACTCCAGGTCGAGCAGCGCACCATCCACTCCGCGATCATTCGGCGTGAGATGCCCTGCCTGCCTGACGAAATCCGGCGCCCTGGAACCGGCGTCTCCGGTCGCCCAGTAGTTCTGCCAATCGGTCCAGGGCGTGGGGCGAAATTTCGCCGCTATATCGCCGCCCCGGCATTTGGCGGTCGCCGCGGCAACTTTCCCCAGGAACCTGGCGTCGCGGTCGGTGGCGATCGGCCGCACGCCGTTCTCAAGCAACTCCTGGCAGGCGTGCAATGACTCGAGTTCTGCGCGCACTTCGGCTTTTTCCGACGGGGCGCAGCCGAACAGCAGCAGCCCTCCCAAAGCCAGGGCAGCTTTGCAACCATCGATTGGTCGCCGGACAGTCATTGCCATTGCTACGTCTGCAGGCTATGCCAGCCCTGCATCTCCGGATCATTTGATTATTGGATTATTGGATTATTAGAGGATAGTTGCTGCTGGCTGGCAAGCGCAAATGCGCAGCATGGGCCGTTCACACGCCCTCGATGGCGAGCAGGGTCGATACCGCAGCGCGGTTACGAAGCTCCAGCAACGGCTGGTACTCGGCCGAGTTGTAGAACGCCTTAAGGCGCGGCATATCCGGAAATTCGACGATCACCAGCCGGCTGCCGGGCGCATCGCCTTCCAGGGCTTCGATGCTGCCCCCGCGCACCAGGTAGCGGCCGCCATAGGCCGCGATCACTGCCGGCACGCGGCGGCGGTACTCCTCAAAAGCCACGGCGTCGGTGATCTGCAGGCTTGCTAATATGTATGCTGGCATCGTTTCGGCTCCAGAATAAAATTCCATCATGCGCCAGGCGAGCGCGCGATAATTTTCACCACCTGCATATCATAGGAGGGGCACGATGGGCCCGGCGCAACTACTGCAGTGGCAATGGGACGGATACCCCCGCTACCACCTGTCCCGTACCAACCTGCTCATTCACATCGTGGCCGTACCGCTTTTCCTGGCAGGCAACATTGCCTTGGTCGTGGCGTTGCTGCGTGGCTCAATGACCGGTGCGGCGGTCGGTCTTGCCTGCATGGCGTTACCGATCGTGCTGGAAGGCCGCGGTCACAAACTGGAGCAGAATCCGCCCGAGCCCTTTACCAGTGTGCTGAACGCCGTTGGGCGGCTCTATTTTGAGCAATGGATCACCTTTCCGAGATTCCTGCTGTCCGGCGGCTGGTACCGAGCGCTGCGCGCGTCGGCAAATCAGGCACGCTCGGATAGTGCGTAACTTATTGGTTTGAATGAGCGTCCGGCGCCTGCCGAGCGCATTCAGATTGGCACCAGCGTCGCTCGCTGAGCGCCCGCGGCGCAGTCGGGATATGGCTGGCGCCCCCGTACCAT
>Ga0302326_10003092_pt1 | contig 39550 bp, 23 predicted proteins | sample Palsa_T0_3_FD_202264 | JGI IMG/M metagenome (GOLD analysis project Ga0302326, IMG submission 202264) | Peat permafrost microbial communities from Stordalen Mire near Abisko, Sweden - Palsa_T0_3 | ecosystem: Environmental > Terrestrial > Soil > Palsa > Peat permafrost | place: Sweden: Abisko... | reverse complement strand
ATGGGCCACGCAAAGGCCGCTGAAAAGCTGCTGTTGGGTGAGGCGTTGACTGCCTCAGAAGCTGCGGACTTCGGAATAGCCAGCGCCGTACTGCCGGCCGATGCCGTGCTGGCACATGCGCGTCGGACGGCCGAGCGTTTCAACTCTCTTCCACCTGGCGCGGTCCGGGAAACCAAGCGTTTGATGCGCTCTTCCTCCAAGGACGGCATTCTGCACGCCATGCGCGCCGAGGCCGCGGTGTTTGCCGAGCGGCTGCGAAGCCCTGAGGCCAAGGAGGCCTTCGAGGCATTTTTCGCACGGCGCAAGCCGGATTTCAGCAAATTTTGATCAGGCATGTCCGCAGTGCGCTCGAGTAATGCATTGACGCATGCGTGGCCGCCGGCAGAGCGGCTCGGATATCAGTCTTCCAGGAGGGAAAACGCAGTATGAAGACGACAGCCGATAGAACTCTTTCGGGCAAGACCCTGTTTGTCACCGGCGCCTCGCGCGGCATCGGGCTTGCGATCGCGCTGCGCGCGGCAGCCGATGGCGCGAATATTGTGCTGGTCGCCAAGACCACCGTGCCTAATCCCAAGCTGCCGGGAACGCTTTATAGCGCGGCGGCGGAGGTCAAGGCCGCAGGCGGTCAGGCACTCACTGTGCCGTGCGACATTCGCGATGACGTGGCAGTTGCCGCCGCCGTGGAGGTTGCCGCGAAACGCTTCGGTGGCATCGATATCCTGGTCAATAACGCAAGTGCGATCAGTCTGACGTCGACTCCGGCCACCCCGATGAAGCGCTTCGACCTGATGTTTGGCGTTAATGTGCGCGGTACCTATGCCTGCACGCAGGCATGTCTTGCGGAGCTCATGAAGAGCGCACAGGCCGCTCGCAACCCCCACATACTGAACATGTCTCCGCCGCTGTCGCTGAAGTCCCACTGGTTTGCGCACCACGTGGCCTACACGATGGCCAAGTATGGGATGAGCATGTGTACGCTCGGGCATTCGGCCGAGTTCAAAGAACACGGAATCGGCGTCAATAGTCTCTGGCCGCGTACGGCGATCGCAACCGCCGCACTGCTCCTGATACCCGGCATCGATCCGCACAAGTGTCGCAAGCCCGAGATCCTGGCCGACGCCGCCTGGTTGATTCTGACCAGTGCCGCAAGCACGACGAGCGGCAATTTTTTCATTGACGATACGCTGCTCAAGGAAAACGGCGTGACGGATTTTGATCGTTACGCGGTAACTCCTGGGACGCAGGATCTCATTCCAGATTTCTTCGTCGATTAAACCCACTAAACGCCAATCTTTGGTGTGCAAACGCAAGGATCTGTCATAAATCATCGCTAGAGTTGCTTGGAGCCGTGGCCTTTAAATCTGGAGACCTAATTGATTCCCAGTACGTTGAACCGGGCATTATTTCCTCGATGCTGGGATCCGCCGTTTGCGGACCATTCAAATAGTTCGGTTCGCGCGACTTCAGAATTCATGAGCTTGTTGGCAACTTGGACTGCGGGATCGGGTAATCGCCCGTATATTCTATACTCAATTAAAGAAGAGGCCGCTGACCACGGAGTTAGGCGTGCCCGTCGACTCTACTTGGATGAGCACGTGCCCGCGGACATGCCAAACGGCATACTCGCCGTTGTGGAAGCTAGAGAAAGTCTCGGTGTCCAGCACTGCGTTGGTCGAGGAGTCGAGAATTGAGATTGTTTCGCTCCGCGTGGTCGCGTTCCAATCGAGTAAATAAAGCGCTATTTGATGCGTGTTTCCATCCATTAGATCCACATTGAAAGTGAATCCACTCGAGGAATAATAGGCTGATGCAATTCGAAACGGGGCGCCGCTGTAAGTCTGCAGAGCTCGCGGAGTGCTGGTAGTGCTCCAAGTAACGAGAGAATCCCCCGTCACACTGACGGAGGCATAAGGCGGCAAATTACTCGCATCATTCGCAATCATATATCCATCGGCGCCGTATCTTCCCGTCCAAGTACCTTTTGTTGTCACATCCGAGCCGTTGTATTGCGCGCGTGGGGGCGCGTCGAAGAACAGGCCGCTGACCACACCATTAGGAGTGCCTGTAGACTGCACTTGGATAAGTACGTGGCCGTGGATATTCCAGGTGGCGTATTCGCCGTTATGGAAGCTGGAGAACGTCTGCGTATCCAGCACGGCTTTGGTCGAGGCGTCAACGATCGAGATTGTCTCGCTTCGCGTCGTCGCGTTCCAATCAAGCAGATAGAGCGCAATGCGATGGGTGTTCCCGTCCGTCAGATTCACATTGAAGGTGAAATTATTGGACGAATAAGACGAGGCAATCCGTGACGAAGAGCCACTTGCAGTCTGCAAAGCGCGCGGGTCCGCGGTGGTAGTACTCCAGGTAATCACGGAATCGCCCGTTACACTGACGGAGGCGTAGGGCGGCGCATTGCTGGTCGCGTTATTCGCAATGATGTATCCATCGCCGCCGTACTTCCCCGTCCAAGTGCCCTTGGTGGTTGCATCAGTTCCGAAGTAACTTGCGGTCGCGGTCGCAGCTGGGCCGAAAAACAGGCCGCTGACGACAGCGTTAGGCTTGCCTGTCGATGTGACTTCGATGAGGACGTGCCCATGGATGTTCCAAACCGCGTAGTCGCCGCTGTGAAAGCTTGAGAAAGTCTCTGTATCCAGCACGGCTTTCGTTGATGCATCAAGAATTGAGATTGTCTCGCCGCGTGTGCTGCCGTTCCAATCGAGCAGATAGAGCGCTATTCGGTGCGTAATGCCATCCGTCAGGTTCAAGTTGAACGTGAAGGCCTTGGCGGCAAGATATGCCGAAGCCATGCGGCCCACTGAGCCGCTGGCCGTCTGCAAAGCGCGTGGAACCGTGGTCGAAGCACTCCACGTAGTGAGGGAATCGCCGGACACGCTGACCGCGGCATACGCTGGCGGGGCGCTGCTTGCATTGTTCGGGATTATGAATCCATCACCGCCATAGCTCTCCGTCCAAGTCCCTTCGGTTGTCGTATCAGTGCCGTCATACGCAGCGGTCGCACCGCTTGCGACGCCGGGCATCGTGACGGTAAAACTCGCATCGGCGCCTACGTCACACTCACCCGAAGAACTGCCGATGAATATGTCTTGATCGCCCGGATGCGCCAAATCACCGGCAAGCAGCTGCACGGTGCCTTGAGTACTCGTTGCACCCGGCGTCCCTGCAAAGCTGCTGGCCCTACCGCTGCCATTCCAATTGACGAAGGTGTTGCCGGGAGAGAATCCGGTTCCGTTGATCGTCAGGGTCAATCCACCTGCGGTTGCTGCCATGCTGGGCGGATTCAAATTAGTAATCGCGAGCGGCTGAGACACCAAGTTGAACGTCGCTGTTGGAACAAATTGATCGTGGATCGTGACCACTGTCCCGTTGGAATCTCCCGCAAGGCTACCGCTCCATCCGGAAAACATAAAAGGCGCGTTGGCAGTCGCCGTCGAGGTGACTGACGTGCCATCCTGATAAAAATTGAAACTGGGATTTGTTGCATAAGACGTGCCGGCTGGCGAAGTGGCGACGCCCCCCAAACAACTGGCGCCGGGTCCTTCGGACCCGAGGGGCAGAGGCACGGTGTAGGATGCGTAGAAGGGAGTGAATGATGCAGAGATTGTTTCGCTTCCGGAGGGGGAAGGACTGATGGTGTGACTCATCGCTCCCACATCGCTCCAGCTATCCCAGTTGTAATAAACGTTGAGGGTTACGGGAGATTGAGTCTGGTAGTCAATCCCATTCATAGTGCCTGCGCTTACGGTGTGCGTCGTTCCGCCGCCGCTAATGGGCGCCCACTCAGTCCCGTCGTAAGTCGATGAGAACCCCGTGGGCAAGGGGGTCCAGTTGCCATCGACAGCAGCGGTCAAACCCGGATTCCAAGTATTCGGACCCGTAATCGATTCTCCGATGATGGTTACAGGTGTCGGGACGAATACAGCCTGCGCCTGCGTGGTCGGTGCCTGTATGTAGAACGAATGGGGATTGTCACTGGGGGGATAGGGAAGATTAAACCAATCGTAAAAGGTGTAGGTGGTTCCGGTTTTAGGCGTGACAGTGAGTGTGACCAGCGTCCGGTCTGCAAAAAAGTTGCCGCCATATTCGGCGATAGGCTTCGGACTGACGGCGAGCGTTCCGGCAGACTTGGGGTAAACGGGTCCGGGTGTCTGCGCTCGATAGGCAAGAGGCTGCAGGCGAACGAAGTTAGCTTCGTAGACGGTAACAGCCGGCGCATTGCTGGGTGATGTCAGCGTGCCGCTTCCGGGCTGAACTGTAATAGTGTGAGAGCGGGCTCCCAAGTCGTTCCAGACAGCAAACGCATAAGTGGATCCGTCAACCGGGTTTGTGGTTTGGGGATCCGCGGCGGGACTTAGCGTGTGTGTCGAGTTCAATGCCCAAGTAAAGGATTGCGGCGCCGTGTAGGCCGCGCCATCCACTACGATCTGAAGACCCTGGGGATTGGTTGTGATGGTGACCGCAGCAGGCGCAGCACCGTAAAGACGCTTAATCTGATCGCCGTCGCCGAGAGAGTATCCCGTATCGTTGCTTAGCGGAATGCCGCCCGGTATGGAATCGATAACAGGTAGGCCAGCCTTGGAGAAATCGAAAGCGCCGTAATGCATCACCGACGCATAGTCGTAGAGGCCGATTGTCTGATAGTCATACGAAATAAGTGTAAAGTTTCCGGGAACATTGGGAAGATCCGCATTCTGCAGCATTAGGTTTATGTAGCTGCCGCGGTCCGGGCGCTGGTGCTCATGCAGCAGCCCGACCGTGTGCCCCATCTCGTGCAGCCACGTGGCAACCGTACACTCGCTTCCGCAATCGAGCATCTGCTCATTGCCAACCATCCCAACGCTTGAAACCCCTTCGGTCGCGGCACCTTCGAGGCTAATGTTGACGTAGTTGCTCTGCGTCGTCCTGGGAACGAACTGAATTAATCCTGAAAACGTCTGGTTGAACGTGTGCAGAGCGGTCGTCAAATTTACGGCGCTGCCCGTAACGATGTATGGCACGACGTGTATGCCATCCGCGATGGGCCACAGCTGTGACGTGTAGCTGATGGCGATTCCATCAGGTTGGGCACCTTTCGCGGCCGCCGGAGATACTGAATTCTGTGCCAACGCCGTCGGCGCTAAATTCAGAATGATGTCACCCTCCGTAATCGCCAATCCTCTCCACAGTTGATAGGCAATAGGACGGTTTTGGTAATAGCCGGTGCCGATCTTCAGAGGTGGCGGTGGAGGTGCCGACGCGACTGGTTTACGGCTCAGCATATAGTGAATCGATGCGCTGCGATTGGCGGGATCGGTCAATATGATGGTGATCTGATTGACCCCGATGCGCAGAGGAATGCCGGTGGCCGTCCAATTAGCAATCTGCCCGGTCCTGCTCGACGTGCCTAAACCTCTTTGGCCAAACTGGTTGACCCAAAGCACATTGGCAAGATCAAGCTGCGTGGTTACGGTGCCCTGCAAGGTTACCGAGGAGTTGTCGGTCTCCCATGACGTTGCCGAATGACTGGTGACATGGGAACGCGGAGTCTGGGCGAAACCGGAAAACGTTACGCACAAAAGGACAAATGCAACAATCATCGGTCTCGATCGAAACATTTGATACATAGCCTTTCTCCAATAGTGTCGCAACGGCGCTCGACCCAAAGTTATTTGGATGCGCGACTCTATCGGGCTGCGACGAACCCCGGCTCCGCTGAACTTAGCATCTTACATCGCAGCTTCGCGAACTTACGGCGGCTGTTGTCGCCTTCGCGGCGTGTGGCTGCCAACCGGCTTACTCTGCACGACTGCGATACGCATAAATCCGACCTTCTGGATTGTGCTGCGCGACCTTCGGTTGGCGCTCATCGATCAGGCTGCCAAACCGCCGAATTATCCTTGGCATGCATGAGCACGTCAGCATGAAGTACACCATCTTCACCGATTGTGCCGCGAAGCAGGATGCCGCGGCCCGACTGATGGCGCTACAGCCTGGAATATAGCAAACGCCGCCGCGCCATCAATGGCCCCGTTACGCGCAGTGGCTGTGCGTCGACCAGTTCGTCAAGCGTGACGGATTTAAGTTCTCCGGAGGCCGTCCCCCCTACGGCTGATGGTGTCAGAACATTTTCGCTCTGGTTCCAACTCGAGCGCATCTCGTCGTAGTGATGAGTGGTCACCTTCGTCGGCTGAGCCGATACGGAACCAATCATCATAATAGTCAGGCAGAAAACTGGGCTTCTCTTAGGCCAGAGGGCGATCATTGAGCGCGGCGCTTCTTGTGTTCTATGACTTCTAAGCGGCTAGATACGTGCGAGCGCTCATCCTACCAGCAGGCCTCATAGTGTACGTTCAGTGAGGCAAATGGGGAATTGACATATTTGGCGCCGGTAAGGCGTAAAACCCTTCAGGCAGGATGCATCGGCACGCGAACGCGTGTTTTAGGTGTACAGCCCTCGTTGCGCTCGAGCGGACTTAGAATATGGTAAATCGCCTAGCGGCTCTCGCCTACTCTTAGTTGAGGCGGCGTGACCTTCTCCGGTACTCACCGAATCGTCTTATAATGCGCGAGAACAGCGCGCACACTCGGACTCTGAACCACTACCACGCGCCGCGCCGGCCAAAACAAGATGTGGGGAATCATCATGAGTGACACTGCCGCCGCAGCAGCCCTGTGGAGCGGATCAGCGAGAGCGACGAGCACACATTTGAAATCTTGGATCGGCTGCGTTGGCGTTGCGGCGCCAGCCCTTTTACTCTGTTGCACGGCCTTAGCAGCTGCGCCGTTTGCCGTGCTGCAACGTGGCTCTAATCCGGCGGTCACCGGCGCAAATCTCAGCGAGACGATTTTGAATACTTCGAACGTTGCCCCCGACAATGTCTTTGCGCAGCCGTTGTACGTGCCTGCAGTTGCCATACCTAAGCAGGGAACTCACAACGTGCTCTTTGTGGCGACGATGAGCGATACGCTCTACGCGTTCGACGCCGATGCCCAAGGTGCGCCTCTCTGGTCGATCAATCTCGCCACCCGCGTCGGTGCGATGCCCGTGCCGATGGCCCAGATCGCTTTCTCCGGCAATCGCAACATTGTCGGCAGTCTCGGCATTCTGAGTACGCCCGTGATCGACCGGCCGAGTCACTTGATGTATGTCGTGGCCTGTACCTTGGAGGGAGGCACGACCATCGAGACCGGCACCATGGTGTATCGATTGCATGCCATCGACATCAGAACTGGTGCCGAGCCATTGGTTGCCCGCGGCACGACGCCAGGCACTGTGATCTCCGGCACCTATGCGGGCCTCAGGTTTGATGCGAGGTACGTGACGCAACGGGTATCGCTGACCCTTGCCGACAATCAAGTTGTGTTTGGCTTTGGTGCCGTCGAACTGGAATACGCGGGTGGTTACAGCGGATGGGTCATGGGATACGACAAGACGACGCTCGCACAAAGCGGCATTTTTGCAACAGTGACCGGTGGCACCAATGGCGGCGGCGTCTGGCAGTCCGGGCGACCGCCGCCAGTCGGACCCGCGGGCAATGTCTTCGTCTTCACTGGCAACGGGTATACAAGTGGCTATGACGGAGTCCAGGACTTCAGCGAAAGCGCACTCAAATTAAATCTGGCCAAGGGCCTGAAGCGCGTCGATTGGTTCACTCCAGATAACTGGAGCGATCTGGATGGTAAGGATCAGGATCTCAGCAGCTCGGGCCCGCTGCTCATTCCCGGAACGCAGCTACTCGCCGGCGGTGGCAAGGCTGGGATTCTCTACATTCTCAATTCCAATAACCTCGGTAAATTCACCTCGAACGACAGTCACGTCGTGCAGGAACTGCAAGTGAGCCGCAGGCTCGCTGCGTGGCGGGCCGGTATTCTGGCAACGCTCCGCAGCGGCTGGCGGACCTCTGCTCTATGTCTGGGGAACGCGCGATGCGCTGCGGGAGTATCCGTTCACGGGTTCGGCGATTACGGCTAACCCGAACTTTCAGGGCAAATATACGTCACAAATCTTCCCCGGCGGAATTCTCGCCGTGTCAGCCAACGGCGAGCAGGCGGGCAGCGGCATTGTGTGGGCGGCGTTGCAACCAGTGGCGATGCCAACAACAACCCTCCAGTGCCGGGCGCCTTGCACGCATTTGACGCGAGCAATGTCAGTAGTGAGTTGTGGAACTCGAGCATGAATGCGGCACGCGACAATTTTGGTAATCTTGCGAAGTTCGTACCGTCGGTGATTACCAACGGCAAGGTTTATATTGCGACCGCTTCCAATCAAGTGGTGGTCTACGGGCTGCTGCAGTGACACGAGCGCGCTTGAGAGCGCAGCTATTGCGATTGACCGGAAAGTTGATAGCGCGGGTCGTTATGGGCTCACTGCATCGGAAGGCCTTTCTTCGCATCGCAGCCTTGTCTCTGATTGCAGCTATCTCTTTCATGCTGACCCGGCATGTGATGTCGGCCAATCTCGTGGAGCAGGTCGGTGAGTGGACGGGCATTCCCGATGAAACCGATGCCAGCGCGCCGGTCGACTACGGCTTCGGACCCGATGTGATGTCCGCGACGCAGAGCACGCCGGCAGCTCCCGCAGACAGCAGTCCGATTCCCGTCGGCGATGCCACAGCGCACGTCACCGGCGCTTTCGGCGCTGCCGTCAAATGGCCGATCATCCCGATCCACATGGTTCTACTGCCCGATGGCAGCGTCATGAACTACGGGACCAATGAAAGCGGCCAACAGGGAGCCGAACTTCTCTATGACGTCTGGGATCCAAGTCTGGGCACCGGAAGCGGCGCACACGTCGTGTTGCCGAACAAGACGGGGAGCGACATTTTCTGCAGCTCGCAGTCGCTCATGCAATCCGGCGCCGTGCTGATCTCGGGCGGTGATCTCACAATCAATGGTAAGCGCAATTTCGCGCTCAACAGCACCACAGTTTTTTCGCCAACCGGCAACTCGCTCGCAGCGAACACGCCGATGCACTACGCCCGCTGGTATGACTCACTTGTATCGCTGCCCAATGGCCATTTGGCGGTTTTCGGCGGACGCCAAAACATCGTGCTGTTGAGTCCCGCGCAGCCAGCGACCACGCCTGAAGAATATGATCCTGCCAGCAGGGTTTGGACGCTGTTAAGCGGGGCAACAAGTACTGCTGCGTTCGCTGGGAATTGGTTCTATCCAAAATCTTTTGTGGCGCCTGGCGGAAATGTATTCGTGCTCAGCATCGACGGAACGATGTATTCCGTCGCAACTGCCGGCGAAGGAAGCATTACGCACTATGCCGTGACGGCGCCGCCTGCAGATGCCTCTTTACCGACGGTCCCTTTCGCGTCCGGAAAAGTGCTTTCGCTGCGCTCCAACTCAGAAGTGGTCGTCGTCGACTATAGCGGCGCGACTCCGGTGGTAACCTCGACAGATCCCATCGATCAGCTACGCTTCTGGGCGAGCGGCACCATCCTGGCAGATGGCAAGGTCTTGATAACCGGCGGCTCAACGGTTGCCAATGTGCTGACGGGCGTTGCCTATCAAGCCCAGATATGGAACCCGGGAACTGGCCATTGGACGGCGGCCGCCAGTGCGACCAAAGCGCGGCTGTACCATTCAAATGCAATCCTGTTGCCCGATGCAACGGTGCTGACGGGTGGCGGCGGCGCGCCAGGCCCCATGAAAAACCTCAACGCGGAGGTCTACTATCCGCCTTACCTGTACGCGAGCAAAGGCGCCGCTGCAGTGCGGCCGGTGATCACCGGCGCCACGCCCGCGACGCTCAAATCCGGGGGTACGATCTCAGTGACCGTTCGCTCCACCGACGTGATTGGGCGGGTCACATTCGTTCGAACCGGTTCAGCGACGCACTCCAATAACTCGGATCAGCGCTTCATACCCTTGCGCTTTACGCAGACAGGCCAGAAGGTTATGGCGCTCCTTCCTGACAATCCCACCATATTGGTGCCTGGCTACTATATGCTGTTCGCCTTCAATCAATCCGGCGTACCTTCGGTGGCGCGAATTCTGGCGGTTGCGCCGGAATAGACCCTGGCTGGAGAGGCGAGCCGGAACTCCGTGTAGCCGCGCCCTGATGCGTTCACCACAGAGCTTCGGGCACTGTGCCGCGCGCTGACGCCCTTCAGGCCAGCGGCCGTTGGGCCCTTCGCGGGCGTGGATACCGCTCGAGCCTCGCGCGGTGTTGCGATGCAGACAGTCGCTAACCCGACGCGTTGCGTTCAATCATCATCCGGATCGGTGGGCGCATCCGTCTTGCCGTGTTCGATGAAGTACGCCGCGTTGTACTTCGATGCAAGTGGGACATATTGGATCGGGGCCTGGCTAAAGTCGAAGCAGTCGGCAAGATCGTCCGCTTGCGCGTCCGCGTAACCGAGCGAAGGCAGCGAAAAGATGCCTTCGATGAAACGCAGAATGCTGCCGAAGTCGTGGGTAGTGTGAGAAACGTAGCCGGCTTTGGCATAAGGCGAAGCGACAATCAGGGGAACGCGAAAACCGTACACGTACCCTGATCCCCAGCTGACACCGTCATTGATGACCGTGGGCGCGACATGATCGTACCAGCCGCCCCAGTCATCCCAGGTAATGATGATCGCCGTATTGGCCCAAAACGTGCTGTTCCCAATCGCGTTGACGACCGAGGCGACCCAGGAGGGTCCACTGCCGTCGGTGACGCCGGGGTGATCGGAGGCGACCCCGTCAGGAATCACCCAGGTGACTTGCGCAAGCTCGCCAGCCGCGATGTCTGTCAGCACCTGTGATTGCGGGATGATCACATTGTTGGTCCAGTCAGTGCCCATGCAGGCGAGGCTGCCGTTGACGGACTGTTGTTGACAGATGTGCTCGATGGCGTCAGGAGCGGTCCAGATGGAGCCGGCGGACGGGGTGTAATAACGCCAGGTGAGACCAGTTGCTTCAAGAAGGTCAGTCAACGTCGGATGCTCGAAGCACGGATATTGCGGCGGCGTACTGGTCTCGCTGCCGTGGGCATCGATCATCGTGACGGTCGTCGTCGACGGAGCCATGCATCCGGCGTCATCGCCGTTGGCGGGCGTCATATTTTCAGAGGCGAAGAGAGGGCTTGTCGCAGTCGGGGCCGAAGTACCGGCGAAGATGAACTGGTGGGCGGGAAAGCTCGGACCTTGATTGGTCTGAAACATGCGATCGCCGAACGTGTATTGCTCGGCCAAAGCAAAATAGGGTTGCACGTCGCCTGGTTCGACGTACGCGTATTGCGGATTCGGATGTGCATTGGGCGGGCAGTTAGCGCTCGGAATGCAACCGACCAGGTCTGCATGGTCCATCCTGCCGCCGTCGTACATGGTGACAAAAGCATGATGGCCATGGTTGAGGTCGTAGTTTTGCGGGTTCGCGCCGCTGGTCCCCAGATCGATCGGGCTGAGCGGAATCATCTGACCTTGCGAATTGATGCCGCTCGTAGCGATGTCCGCGCCGCGGGAAATCAGCACCGGGTCCTGGAAGAGATTATCAGGGGTGCGGTTCTCCTGAAAAATCACCACGATGTGCTGGATCTGGCCCGGCGCGCCTTGTGCACCCTGCACGGTTTGCACAGCAGGTCCTGTGCTCACTATGTAGTTCTTGTTGGCATTGTAATGCGCCGTCAAGTTGTGCGAACCGGCTGTGCCAAAGCTCGTCGTCCATGCAGCGGTGCCGCCAGCCAGCGCGACCGTGCCCAAGAGCGCCGCGCCGTCCCAGAACACAACGTTTCCGGCGGGTGTGCCGGCCTGAGCACTGACGGTCGCCGTCAAAGTGACGCTCTGCTGGAGCGTGGAAGGGTTTTGCGAAGACGCAAGCGTCGTATTCGTTGCGGCCTTTCCCACCGTCTGCGAGTACACACTCGAGACGCTGGCGGCGTGGTCGCTGTCGCCCGCGTAGTGGGCCGTGATCGAATCGGTCCCGGTCGGAATCTGTGTCGCCGCTGTCGTGTAAGTCGCCGCTGCCCCCGCAAGCGCTGCGCTGCCGAGAACGGTTGCGCCGAGCTTGAAGGTGACGCTGCCGGTTGGCGTGCCGACGGCCGTCGCGACCGATGCGCTGAATGCGACTGTCTGATCGTAAGAAGATGGGGAGGGCGCGGCACTCGTGATTGAGGTCGTCGTTGAGGCTTTCTGTACGGTTTCAGTGAGCGAGCCGACGCTGGAAGCGCACTTCTTGCTACCCGTATAGGTGGCCGCAATGTTGCGGGCGCCTGGATTCAAAGATGCGGTGGAAAGCGTCGCACTGCCGCCGGCGAGTGTCACTTTGCCCAGCACACTGCCGCCGCTGCGAAAGACCACCGTGCCCGCGGGGGTGCAGGCACTTGAGGTCACAGCGGCGCTGAAGTTCACTGATTGGCCATACGGGACTGGATTTAAACTGGAGGTGAGGGCGGTCGTGGTCGCAAAGTTTCCGACCGTGAGCGCGAAGTCCTGCACGGCATTGGAGCCTATGCCGTTGGCGGCTGTGAACGAAATCGGAAACGCGCCGGACACGGTTGCAGTGCCCGCGAGTGTGCCGGTGCCGTCCGCATTGGCCACAAACGTGACCCCGTTGGGGAGCGTCCCGTTTTCAGTGATTCCAGCCTTCGGAAACGCGGTGGTCGTTACCGTGAACGAACCCGGTGCGCCCGCCGAGAATGCAGCATTGGCCGCGCTCGTGATCACAGGCGCCTGATCCACGGTCAGTGCGAAGCTCTGCATTGCAGCCGGCGCAATGCCGTTCTGCGCCGTGAAACTGATGTTGTAGACGCCGCCGCTGTCGGGCGTTGCTGTTCCGCCGAGGGTGCCCGTTCCGTTGCCATTGTCGACGAAAGTGATGCCGCTCGGTAGAGTGCCTGCCTCCGCGACCGTCGCCGTCGGGGCACCCGTCGTCGTTACGGTAAACGGGCCGATTACGCCTGCCGAAAAAGTCGTATTACTCGCACTCGTGATCGCCGGAGCTGATGGGGTCTGCGCCATGACCACCTGACCATGCGGGATGCAGCCAACACTCACGACGAGTGTGAGCATCGAAAGACGCACCGGCCCGGCAATGAGCGCCCGCTTGAAACCAGATGCGCGAATACTAGTGTCCCCTACGAGTTTGCTGATTGAATTGCTGGCCGAAGGTTATTCATTCGGCGGCTCTTGTTCGTGGCGCTCGCTTTATGCTCTGCGCACCTTAGCGTGCGTTTGCGCTGCTTCGCGCAGTGCTCAATATAAGTCAGTGCGCCGCAATATTCGATCTCGGAAAGCGCGCCTGCCGCTTGAACATAATCCACGTCGGTCGTCGGTCATGAGTGCGCGTGTGGCCAGCTTCCCCCCAGGCGTTGTGGCCAGCAGTTCGCGTCAGCGGGACGAGGCCGCATGTCGCCACCCATTCGATGCCAGACGAGAGATCAAATCAGGTCTTGCGAATTGGATCGACCGGAAATCAGGCGTTAAGCAATACCGCGATCACGAGCTATGCGGCTGCGATTGGCCGCAGAACCAGATACTTGACGCCTTAGGGCTCCGCGAGTCAAACATTGCGTAGCTTAAGCGCGATCGCGAAGTCATCCGTGTTACGAACTCGCTCGGCCGAAGTTCCAATGATTTGGTTCGCCGGCGCCGGCTGTCAGCAAAAAAACTCACGGCCGCGAGGGACCGTGAGTTTTCAAACTCCCCAACTCCCTAGTCAGTTGAGAAAGCCGATCAGTCTTGCTTCTCGGTCGAGGGTTTCCCGCCGACTCCCGCCGGGCCATAATCTCGCGGCGGGCCAAGGAGCAAATTGCCACCGTTAATTTGCGTGAAGGTAAATCCCTCGGTGGTGCTCATATCGTAGAGAGTCCAGGTCAGAGCATTCTCATCGATCACATAGTATAAAACATAGTCAGATACCGCGGGATCTGTAGTGACGATCACCCACGATTGCCCGGTTCCTGGGACGTTCGCTTTAAGTCCGCCGGCATAGTTTCCTTCTGCGTCGTTCGTACAGCCATGCCCCGTATGAGTGCCCGTGGCCACGGTGCCCGATTGCGTCAGGGTGATTCCGTCGCAATAGGGGTCGTTATCGGTATCCGCAAACGTGTAGGCGTGGTTAGCTAGGGCGGCGCTGCTGCCGCAAACGGCAACGGCCGCAATGAGTATAGTTTTCAACATGATTCCTCCCCCGAGTCAATTGATGTTCGCTACTTTCACTTTCGTGTTATTGGTTCAAGCACTGCGACGATATACCTAGCGTGTCCCCGGATCAAGATCATTACCGCTTTGGAACTAGCGCTGTGCGCGTGAACTGCAAGTATGCGCGATCCATTCTTGAGGGCGCCCCTCGTCAGAGACGTAGGCTGCATTGCGCTTCAAAGAGGGCGCAGTATCCCGGACGATGCCGATCTTCCTTCTGCAATGCAGCGAAGCTTTAACCTTAGTATTTCGATGAAGGGAGCCGCGTTGTACTTTGATATATTGGCGCTTTCGCTGACGCAGCGGACGGTTCTCGAGGCTGAAGGTTATCAATTCGCGTTCTGGCGTTGCGCTAGCCCGACTGCCTCGCATAGTGGAACGACCTCAATGGGAGCAATGGCTATACATAATCTGGGCTCCACACTTCGGTCATCATCGATAATTATGCTTGTGCGCACGATTGTGAATTATTTCTGACTGCTTCGGACCGCTGCGCATGGGCTAGTTGAATTTACAGAAGCGAGAGCGCGGTCGGGACCGGGTCGATGACCCGGAGTGCTGCGGGGCGTTTTCAGCCGATTCCTCAGCGCCGCCTTGCGCGACAGTGGTTCGGTGATTCAGGATGAGGTTCGTGGGGCGGCATAGCGCGCCGCCGCGCCCAAGGCGTGGAAGGCGGCGATGAACTAGCGTTGGTTCAGGCATGCTTCACTCGCCGCCAACTTCACGCGCCGCACGCTCACGGTGACGACGGTGCCGATCTTCAAAAGCCGCAGACGGATCGTATTCGTGAAAGGCGCGCTCGAGTGCGGTGCCCGCAAAGCCGACGCGGCGCAGCGCGTGCATGAGCACATAGGCGGCGGAGGCGAGCCAGAGACGCAACGGGTTGGGGCGGAACGTGGCTGCCGAGAGTCGCTCGGTAAAGAGACCCAGCCGCAGTTCCTTGATGCGGTTCTCGCACTCGCCCCGCGCACAATAGCGATCCTAGTATGGCGCCCGTGCCGCCCACTGCTGCGGCGGCAGCGAAGTGACGATGAAGCGTGGATTCGCTTTCTCGGCGGTCTGCTCGGCCTCGGCGATGACGCGTCGAAGGCGACTCCAACTCTTTTCTCGTGCGATAGATGAGTTCCTTGAAGCGCCGTGCCGGGCGCGCAGCTGCTCGCGCCTCGAGCGTCGCGGCGACAACTCCGCGCCGATCGAAAGCACCAGGCGCGAGTTCCTGGCGAGCCCGAACACCTAACCCGCCGCGTTTTCCTCGCGCCAGCTCATCAGCTCCTCGCGGCAGTCCTAGTCGGCGCGCCGGACGATGCGCACTTTCTGCCAGAGCGCATGGATTTGAGTGATGATGCGCTCGATCTCTTCGCGCGCCCTATCGATGTTCGCGCGGCGCAGCTTCGCACACAACAGACGCTCGCCCGAGAAGATGTAGAGCGGCAGATAGCAGTAGCCGTCGTAATAGCCGTGAAAGAACTGCCCCTCCTGATGACCGTGCAGAGGATCATCGGTAGCATCCAAGTCCAGGATGATTTTGCTCGGGGCTTCCCCATGCGCCTCGTGAAACAATTCACCCACAACCGTTCAATGGCTTGCGCATCGGGACGGATCCATGGTAGCGCTGGCTCCCTCGATCCGATGTAACTCTAGGCGGGATCTCCTGTGGTTGAGTCTTAACTCGTCGTCGCCAAGCAAGTTTGCTCAGTTACAGGCCCGATGCACTCCTATCCGTGAGAAATCCGCGCTAGCGTCTGTGCTCGCGAAGAAACCGTTCGATACCGAAGGAGCGTCTTGCGGTCAGCGATAAGTTTGCTTTGACTCCTCGCGCAACTTCCAAATCGCTTAACAGCTCCTCGCGTCGAGGTCGGGCATAAATGAAGTAGCGGCGCGTCGTGAAACGCAAGGCCACTCGCAGGGTCGGCGTGCTGGCCTTAGCGCATGCTCTGATCATGACGCAGCCCGACTAATCTAATGCGCGACGGCGGAACAATCGGACGATCGCACGGGAATTGGAAGCGTGTATAGATAAAGTGGCAGGATTGATATTTGAACGTGAGGTCGGCTTAGTGCAGTGATCGTGCGACGGTTAAGTAAATCGTAGGTGGGGGGTTCGAATCCTCAGTCGGGATACGTAGGATTGACGCCTTCAAGCAGAAGATGCTCGAGAGCCCGTCGCCTCCGTAAGCGCGGCTTTTCCGCAAGTGGCAGTCGAATACGGGCCCGCGTCGTGCGCGCGCGGATTTTGGAGTGAGTCAACCGATCGCCTGCTCATTCGTTCGTGCTAACGGGCATTTCCGCATATTCGAGCCCGCTTTGAAAAGGTCGGACCCCCGGCCGATAGGAGACCCCGTGAAACTTACTCATTACCTTTTCGTCTCCGGTGCGGTTCTAAGCTTAAGTGCACTTCTCATTGGGCTTAGTGCTTGCGGTGGCGGGAGCGGTACCCCGGCGAGCCCGCCCAGCTATACCCTCACGGCCTCCGCACTGAGCCCGAGCTCGGTGACGTCGGGAGATGCGTCCGCTGCGATGATCCAAGTGACCCCGGTCAATGGTTACAGCGGTAGCGTCAACCTTTCCTGCACGATCACTTCGGCAAGCGCGTCGGCTCCTAAGTGCTCCTTAAGCGCCGCCGCGCTGACGGTCAGCAATGGCAATGCGGCCACCGCGACACTGACGGTAACGACCTCAAGCAGCACACCCGGAGGCAGCTACAGCATTGTGCTGACGGGAAGCGACGCCAATAAGGTGGCGCCCAGTAACGGTTCCCAGAGCCTGACTGTGACGGCGGAAGCCGTGATCGAACACATCGTCATCATCTTTCAGGAAAATCGCACCCCTGACAATCTCTTCCATGATCCCGCGCTCATCTCCCGTGGCGCTGACATTGCTAGCGCGGGCCTGGATTCTACGGGTCAGACGATAACGCTCACTCCCATAGATCTCGGTACCGTCGGTTCGGCTCCTCAAAATTACGATCTCGACCACTCCCATCTCGCCTTCAATAAAATGTACGCCGGCGGCAAAATGGACGGCGCGGACAAAGTCTCCTGCGGCCCAGCAGCGAACTGCACGAAGCCCGATCCCCAATTTCGATACGTCGCTCCTGCGGACGTGCAACCCTACTTCGCTTTGGCCGAGCAATACACCTTCGGCGACCGCATGTTCCAGAGCAACGAAGGCCCCAGCTTTCCTGCGCACCAGTTCATCCTTGCCGGCACTTCGGCCCCAACTGAGACGAGCCCGCTTTTTGCCTCCGAGAATCCCACAGGTTTGACCGGAACAGCCGGATGTATCGCTCCGCTCACGGAACGAGTGGTGATGATTGATGCTTCCGGAAACCAAGCGAGCGCGCCACCGGAGTATCCCTGCTTCGAACATCCCACGCTCACGGACCTACTCGAGACCAATGGCGTCACCTGGCGCTATTACACCCCTTCGGCAGGTTCCATCTGGACCGCGCCCGTCGCCATCGATCATATGTGCCAAGAGCAGACCGTTGGCGGTACGCTCACCTGCACCGGTCCTGAGTGGACCAATAACGTAGTCATTCCTCAAAGCCAGGTGCTGACCGACATTGCCAAAGGGCAACTGGCGCAAGTGACCTGGATCATTCCCAATGGCCTCAGTTCCGATCATGCCCAAGTCAACGATGGCAGCGGACCTGCTTGGGTGGCCTCTATTGTTAATGCGATTGGAAATAGCCCGTTTTGGTCAAACACCGCCATCATCATCACGTGGGATGATTGGGGAGGCTGGTTCGATCACGTCGCTCCTTTCAAGGTCATCGACGACAGCACGAGCTGGGGGTCGGGGTATGTTTACGGCTTCCGCGTTCCTCTGATCGTGGTTGGGCCGTACGCCAAAGCAAACTATATCTCGCACACCATTCACGACTTCGGCAGCATTCTGAAGTTCATTGAAACGAGATTCAAATTGCCGTCGCTGGGCTATGCCGACGCGCCGGCCGACGACCTTTCAGATTGCTTCGATCTCACTCACGCTCCTCTCACCTTCCATACGATTCCCGCAGCGCTCGATGCTGACTTTTTCATCAACGACAAACGCCCGCCGATCGATCCGGATGACGACTGACGCCGCTTCGCAGCTGGACGCCGTTGGCCCGCCCAATCCGCTGTCACGCTCGCGCCGAGACAGGCCTGCGCCCCTCAACGCGTTCCTCTAAGCTCGCGGATGAAAGTGCGCCGCTGCGCCTAGCGCCTGCGTCAGCGCCCGGCCGGCTATTTACATAAGACGTGACGTTGATAGAGTCCTGGCACTTAGGGAAACTCGGCTCCCGGAGCCCAGTCAGGTAAATTCAGCGCGTGAGCATTCGATCGTTACTGTCCAAAGCTACTTTCAAGCGCGCGCCGACGCTGAGCCGTGCGGAGGAGGCGTATGTCGAAGGGCGTAAAGCCGACGCAGCAGCTCTCTTTCGGGCGCTGGCCGAGGAAGGCTCGATGGTGGCACAGTTGCGCCTGGGTCAGCTCTACGAGCGCGGCGACGGTGTGTTACAGAGCTTCGTTGAGGCCGTGCGCTGGTTTCGCAGCGCAGCGGAACAGGGATCCGTGCCCGCCATGGCCCGACTCGGCGAGGTCTTTCTCACCGGCATGGCCGCCCCTGAAACTGCAACCCCCGCGGCACTTATGCGGCTCGATGAAGGTGCGAGCGAGGAATCACTAGTCAAGCGGCTCTATCCGCAAGGGCTCTCGGTGCCGGCGGATCCCGCTCAGGCGGCGCACTGGAACCTGCGCGCGGCGCTCACGGGCGATGCGCCCGCACAGGCGCGCCTCGGCTATCAGTACGCGAGCGGCCTGGGTCAAGAGGTCGAATTGACCGAGGCCGAACGCTGGTTTACCGCCGCTGCAAAGCAAGGCAACCCCGCGGGGCAATTGGGGCTTGGGATGCTCTATGCCGGCGGCTACGGCGAGCGCAGCGACCATGTCGTGGCACAGCAGTGGCTGGAGCCGTGCGCGGCGGTGGGCAATTCGACCGCGCAAATGTGGCTCGCCATCCTGCTGCTCTCGGGCGATGGCGTTGCACACGATGAACCTCGGGCGGCCGCGTTGCTGAAGGATGCGGCGCAGGCGGGTCAGCCCGCCGCCATGTTTCATCTCGGCGAGCTCTATCGGCGCGGCGTCGGTGTGACGCAGAGCGCCTCGGAGGCAGAGACGTGGTTGCGACGCGCCGCCACACGCGGTTACCACAAAGCTTGGCTTGCGCTCGTGCACATATTTCGCTCCGGTCCTGAGGCGGATGCAAATACCGCGGCGGTCTTGTGCCGCCAGGGCGCAGATCTCGGTGATGGCGAGGCGCAGTATCTCTTGGCGCAGTTTTATCTCGCGGGCGCGGGCGTGCCACGCGATGAGGCGGAAGCTGCGCGCTGGTTTGCCAAGGCCGCCGAGCAGAACGTGACCGCAGCCTACGGACGACTTGGGGAGCTGCATGCCGAAGGATTGGGACTGCCGCAGGATTTTCAGGCGGCGGCGGCTTGGTTTCATCGGGCCGCAGCGCAAGGCGATTTGAATGCCCTCTATCATCTGGGCACGCTGCAGTTGGTCGGCCGCGGTGATGCCCCGCGCGACCCGCGCGCGGCCCGCCGGTGGTACCGCCAAGCGGCAATGCAGGGCAACTCTGCCGCAAGCCTCCAGCTTGGCATCTTGTTTGCCTCAGGCGAGCACATTACACAAAACTATGCCCGCGCGGCACACTGGTATGCCTTCGCTGCAAAGCAGGGCCACACGGCGGGCTTCTATAATCTGGCGTTCCTCAACTTTCGTGGTCTGGGCGTACCGCAGGACACGGCGCGCGGATTGCAGTTGCTTGAGCAGGCCGCCGAGGGCGGCAACATCGAAGCCGCATGGGCGCTGTATCGCCAGTACTTGAGCGGCGAATACGTCGCTAAGGATCCTGACGAGGCGACGGATTGGCTGCTGCGTGCCGCCGAATTGGGCAGCGGGGCCGCCGCGTGTCTGCTGGTGCAGCAGCTTGACCGAGCCGATGAAGCCGCAGTACCCGCAGAGCGGGTCGTCAAGCTCCTTGAAAGCTGCGCCGCTCAGGGGCAGGGCGATGCCCAGAGCGCACTTGGGCTCCTTTATTTTGAGGGCAAGCACCTGGAGCAGAGCCAGGCGAGGGCCCTCAGTTGGTTCACGCGCGCGGCGGAAGGCGGCAATGCCTTCGCGCAAGCCTGGCTCGGGGATATTCAGGCGCGAGGCTATGGCGTGCCCGCAGATCCGGATGCAGCGGCGATTTGGTACGAGCGCGCGGCAGTGCAAGGACACACAGGCGCTATCGAAGCGCTGACGTCACTGCGCCTCAGCAAGCGGGACAGTGGCGCAGACTTAGGCCAAGTTTTTGAGCTGTGGTTGCGCAAGGCGCAGCAGGGCGATGCCGCCGCTCAGAGCACCGTCGGTGATTGGTATCTGCGCGGCGTGGGCGTCGAGGCGTCCATAGAGGAGGGGCAGCGGTGGATTACAGCGGCCACTCAGCAAGACTACGCGCCCGCGATGGTATTACTCGCCGGGCTGAAACTGCAGCAGGCGGCCGCGGCGTCTGATCAGAGTGAGGCGGTAAATTTACTCCAGCGCGCCGCCGCGCAGGGGAATCTGGATGCGCAGTACAATTTCGGGGTCTGCCTGCGCCGCGGCCTCGGGATCGAGCGCGATGACGCGGGGGCGGAACGCCACTATAGAGCCGCCGCATCGCAGGGGCATCGATCCGCGCAACTGGCGCTGGGCGGCCTCAAAGCCCAGAGCGCGCACAGTGATGCGGACTGGAGCGAAGTCGCGCATTGGTATCGGCTCGCAGCCGATGCCGGCCACCCCGCCGCCATGATGTCTCTCGCCGATCTTTATGAAAGCGGACGGGGGGTGGCGAGCGACCGCGAGACAGCGCTCGCGATGTATCGGCAGGCGCTCGCGGCAGGACACGCCGATGCGGCTGCCCAGGTGCAGCGCATTGAGGCGCAGCTTGAGAGCATGGAGCCTGCGCGCTGATAAGCGACGCGCTGCAGGCGATACCCGCTTAGTCCGACGCCGCTCCCGTCGGACGCCGGCCGCTCATCAGATCATCGAATAGTGCGATCCAGCGCGGCAGGATCAGGCGCTTCAGATCGAACTGCCCGACGGCCGTCGCACGGGCTGCTTCACGCAGCGGCTCCAATTCGCGGCCGTGCTCGAGTGTGTACTCGATGCGATTTGCCAGCTGGCGGTGCGAAAAGAAATCCACGGTCAGTCCGTTCTTGCCATCCCGCAGCACCTCGAGCACCGGTGCGGTGGCCGAACCCACGATGAGGCAACCGCAGGCCATCGCCTCGACGAACGACCATGAGAGCACGAACGGGTACGTCAAATAGACGTGCACGGAGGAGATCTGCAGCAGATTGAGGTAGGAGTCGTAATCGAGGAGGCCTAGAAAATGGACTCGACTGAGGTCGAGCTTGCTGCCCAGTTCCTGCAGCAGCAAGGCGCGGAAAGTCGAGCTCGGCGGCGGCGGTGCGCCGTAGCTCACGCCATCGTCACCCACGATCAGGATCTGGGCGCGCTTGCGCCGGCGCAAAAGCTGCGGCAGAGAGCGCATAAAGACATGGAAGCCACGATAAGGCTCCAAGTTGCGTGCCACATAGGTCACGACCTCATCGCGGCGCGTCAGCACCCGGCCGGAGGGCAATTTGAATCTTGCCTTATCCCGCGGGCGCGCGCGATCGGTATCGACTCCCTCGTGCAGCACACTGATTCGAGACTGCATCTCCGCCGGATATAGGCTCCTCTGCCAGCGCGTTGCCGAGTGACCCCAGTCGCAGGCGTGAAAGGCGAGAAGATTGGTGCCGTTGCGCGCCCGCAATCGCGAGGGATCGTTAAATATCGAGACGAACTCGGGATCGAAGTCGGCGTCTACGCCGCGGGCGTGATAAAAAAATTCAAAATTGGCGAGCACCGGCGCATCGGGAAATACGTCCTTGATGAAGAGAGTTTCCCCCCAGCCGCTGTGGCCGACGATGAGATCCGGCCGGAAGCCCTGCTCGCGCAGGCCGCGGCAAGTGTCCGCGACGTTGGCGCCATAGTGAATCGCGCGGTCGAGTTCGACTGCGTAGGAGTGGCAATTGATGTGGCCGCGCTGATCCTTCGGATACGTGATCTTGTGCACGCCAGCCATGACCTGCTCATTGGGCTGCGTGATGAAATAGATCTGGTTTCCCCGCTGGCTCGCGAGCAGACGTACCACGTGGCGGTATTGCCCGGGAAAATTCTGATGGACGAAGAGATAGTTCATAGCTCGAGGGCCGCCATCAGCGCGGCGCGCTCTGCGTCATCCGTGGCAGGAGTCGCACGCGCAACGGCAGCCAGTTCAAAATCCGCGACGCGCCGCCGGACCAGAAGCTCGCCGAAGGGGTGCCGCTGGAAGGAGCGCTGCAGACTCGCCGGCGTGAAGCCGCAACGATGCGCCATGGAAATGCGGCCGTTTGCGATGGCCGCGCCGAATCCAAAGAAAACGTCATGCGGAGTGACGGGACCGGCAGGGGAATGATAGAGGGGTTCGTGCGACTGGTCCGCCACAAAATACTGCGCCACCGCCTGCAGATCCGGCACGATCACGCACACAAAACCATCCTCGCGCAGCACCCGCCGGAACTCTGCCAGCGCGAGAGAGACTTCGTGCTCATACAAATGCTCAATGCAGTGCGCGGCCCACACCGCATCTGCGCTGCCATTGGGAATCGGGGAAAGATTAGTGAGGTCAGCAACGATGTCCGGTTCGACCTCGGGATCCACATCAACGCGCAGCTGACGCCAGCAATCAAAGTAGGCTGGCAGGGTGACGGAGTTGCGCGGACCGCACCCCACGTTGACAAGAATGCGCTCCCGTTGCGGGTCGCTCACGGACGCCGGGTGGTCTGCCGTCGGGTCGTTCGCGCGTTGGGGCTGGGGCTGGAGCGAGCTGAGGCGGCTTGGACAGTTTTGGTTACTTTGACCGAGGCAGCGCTGCGTGCCGCCTCGGGCAGCGCAGCTACGGGCATTCGCCGCACCAGCCGCACCTGAATTCCCTCGAGCGGATCGTTGGCCACGGTCGAGCGGCAGGGAGCGCCGTTGCGCAGCGGTCCGACGGTCACTCCGGACTGAAAGTACGCGCTGTATTCGCAGTCATACGCTGCGGTTGCGGGACTCGCCTTTAAGCGCACCGCGAAACCCACGAGCGGCACTGCCATGCCCTTGGTGCCGCACATTTTATTGTCGCTCAGCCACGGTGTCTCGAAGCCGCTGCCCGTAAGCCCTTTGTATTCGACGTCGTGACTACCCAAGTGCTCAAGCGGCAACACCGAGAAGGATTCAATCCACAACCCGGGAGCTACTCGGCCCGCCCAAGGGACGTCGACAAACATCATGTCCCCGCGCGAGCGGATATGCGCACCAATCTGAATGGGCAGGAACAGATCATGGTGCTGAGAATCCTGAGAATGTGCTGCAGTCGGCTGGTTTGACATATCGGTGCCCGTGCGCGGGAGCGGGTTTGCATCCCCGCGCGACTCCAGTCGCTCAACCTTGATCGAAAGGACCTCCCCGCCGGGTGCGCGTACCGAAGTCATTACGAGCGTCGCACCGGTGCCGTTGACTTTGGTGACCAGCAGGTCGCCATGCGTAAATAGCCAGGCGCCGTGCGTACTGGGGCCGGCAATGAACTCGACCTGGTCTGAGCGCATGCCGGGTCCTAAGCCTACGTGCACGGCCGGCAAAGACAGCTCGCCATTGGAGCGTGGCGGCGTCGCGCTCGCGGCCTTGACCGAAAAGAGGTACAGCCCGGGCGGCAGCGGCAGTACTTGGACTGACGCGCTCATCCCCGGGGCGGGCGCTTCTGGAGAGTGTTTTTCGTCAGACGTCTTATTCATTCGTGTTTCGCCGAACTGAGGCACCTTAATAGTAGCGTCATCGCCACCCCGGGATAGCTGTGATTGAACAGAACGTAAGGGTGTGACGTGATTATGAGCAGTGTCGACCAAATCGAGAAACCGATCGTTGATCTGCCACGCTGCAAGCCCCAGAGGCAGGAGCACTCCGGCTCCCGCATCGCGCACCCGTTCCGCGATGGCGCCCAAGTCGAAGGCCACGACCGGTAAGCTTGCGCCGAGCGCGTAGTCGAGCGTATAGCACCAGGTTTCGGGCCATACAGAAGGCAGCCAAGCGAGGTCAGGTTGCTCACGCTTGAGCAGGTGACCCACCTCGGCTTCGCTGTACCGGCCGGTGACAAAGACCTTGCCCGTGGCGAGCAGCCGCGCATCGTCCTTGGTATAGCCAACAACGACGAATTCAAGCGGCAGTCGTCGGGCCCGCGCATCCCGTGCGCAGGCGAGCAGAACCTTATAGCCTTTATGATCGCCAATGGCGCCCACAAGCGCTACTCGGATCATGCGCCGCTGTGGGTCTCGGGGCGTCAGGGGCGTCGGCTCCGCGGGCTTGCCGTGGTCGTGCAATTGCACGTTAAGGTCTACAAAATGCCGGCGCAGGCGCGCGGCCGTGTCGGGCGAGGGCGCGAACACGCGCCGCGCGGCGCGCAGCCACCGCTCACTGCGCGCCCGCAGGGCGGGCACCGAAATTGCTTCACCGAGGCTTGAGCCATTGCGGCGCACGCAAGCTTGACAGACCGTGACGGCGGGCTCGCCGCAATATTGGCCGCTGCCGTCGATCAGCGTGACGCGCGGGCAGATCCAGGCGTAATCATGGACGAAGATATCGTGGGGAATGGGCAGTGCCCGAACTGCGTCGATGACGCGCGCATCCAGGTGCAGGAAGTGCTGGATCTCCACGGCGTCGAGGCGCAGCACGCGCAGCAGTGCGCTTAAGTCACCCTGATCCTTGGGGATGTCATATCTCAGATTCGGCAGTTCCATCGCATCTGTCCACAGTTCGCAGCGGCGCGTATTGCCCGACTCCACTGGTCTTAAGACCAAGGGAAAGAGGCCTTGCGAGCGCAGGCGGCGGCAGCGCTCGGTGACAAAACGCTCAACTCCCCCCGTCATCGCCAGCGTCACCAGCAGCACGAAGCGCCCCTGGAAGGCCGACAGCCGATGCTCGTCGAGGCGGCGCCGCAGCACGTGTATCGGGTCCTGCGCGAGAAAGCTTGCGATGAACCGGTCGAACCCCGGATAGCGCAGGTTGAGCAGGCGCCCGCTGCGCTCGAGCAGCGCGGCTCGACGTGCGCCGAATGAGGACCCGCCGGCGTGATACACGAAGACGTCCGCTGCCAGCCGATGCGACCAGCCGCGGCGCCGTGCGCGCAGGCAGAAATCCACCTCTTCCCCATAGCCCTTGCCGAACACGTCGGCGTCCAGGATGCCGACGTCACGCAGACAGTCGCGACGGATATAGAGGCAGAATCCCACCCCGACCGGAATCTCAATATGGACGCCCGGATGCGTCGATGCGGCAAGGGTGTGCAGGGCGGCTGCGAATTCGGGCGAGACCTCCGTGCCCGGCTCGCGCGGATAGCTTGCGATCGACCCGCTGTTGGTCAACGGCGTGACGGTGCCCACCGCGGGCCCGCTGTACGCGGCTGTCCGCAGCCGCGTCAGCCAGCCGTCGAAGACCAGTGTGTCGGAGTTGAGGAGCACGGCATCGTGCGTGGGATGCAGCGCCAGTGCCCGATTCACCGAGCACACGAAACCTAAATTCTCCGCATTGCGCAGCAAAGTGATGCGGCCTTCGGCCGCCAACACATCGAGTGCAACTGCAAGCGCCGGATCGTCCGTCGCATCATCCACCACCACGATCCGCGTCTCATGATCCAACGTGGCAAACACGGAGTCGATGCAGGTGAGGGTTTCCTCGCGGCCCCGATAGACCGGGACGATGACATCCGTCAGGGGCGCGCGCTTGAGGGCAGGACGAGTGAGGCGCCGCGGTGCGGTACTGACGTCCCACTGCCGCAGGCGAAGTGGCTTATGGCCCCCCGACGCAAGCGCCCGCTCCAGCAGCAGCGGGGAGTCTGGCAAGGGCTCCCAGCTTCCGTCGGGCAAGTGGGCGCAGATCTGCAGGCGGCTGCCGCGAAGTCCCGCAGTGCGCAGATTGATCCAGAAGGGTAATCCCCATCCGGGGTACGCCTGACCCGTGTAAATCGATTTGCGACAGCCTTTCTCATCCTCTATCCGTAGGCGCAAACGCTGGGTCGGCAACCAGCCGATGCGGGCCCAGCCTGTAAGCCAATGCCGTTGGCTCGCAGCGCGGCCGTCAAGCGCGAACTTCGGGGGCACCTGTAAGCCGCTGCCAAGGAGCGGCGCGTCGCGGCTATAGACCTCAAGGCGGGAATGCACGCTCAGCTGCGGCGTCGGAAAGCTGAAGGGACTCTGCTGCTCGCGACCTGAACGCCGACGCAACAGTTGCGAGAACCCCGTTTTGCCGTCTATGTTGATGCCGAGCACGTTCGACGGCTCCTCAGCCGAGAGCTCGCCGATGAGTTCCAGAACGGCTCCGCGTCCGACCCAGCCGGGCGCCCGGATGGCTGGATGCCGCATGACTTCGCCCGCGACCTGAAATAGAAGCCCGCCGGATACCACGCAGTGTTCCTTGACGGTGGCCTCAAAATGACGTCGGGCGTCCTCCGGGCGCTCCAGGCGTAGGAGCGCAAGGACGACCAGCGCTGCCACCTCAGGAACGGGTGCCAGCTCCATCGCCCGCTGCAAGAGACCAAGCGCCGCATAATAGTCACGCGCCTCGAGCACCAAGAGCGAGCCATAAATCGAAGCCAACATCGGCGCATCCGCGGGCAGGCACCGCCAGGCCCTATCGAGGTGACGCAGTGCGCTGGGCAGTGCATGGGCGCGCAGGGCGTTGCGGGCCTGTCGCAGGTGCTGTGTGGCGGCGGGGCTGGCACCGCCGCGCTGGCTCTGATTCAGCGCCTGAAATATGAAACGCTGCAGCTGAAACGCCAACGGCGTGTCGCGGGGCGACACGCCGTTGGCGGTGGGCGTTTCAGGTCGAATCAAGGCCAGGCGCGTCCCGATCCGAGCCCTGTCTCAGGCACTAGCGGCCGATCAGTGGTTGGACCCGTGGAAGTCGGGCACATGCACATGGATCGTCGTGCGTCCGCCGTCCATGCTGAACACTTTGCTCGGGCCGTGCCCGGCCATGTCTTGCACGTTGTTCATCAGGAAGGGCAGCGTGTGACCATCGATAAAGACGTGACTCTCACCCGCGACGAAGTTCTTGATGACGTGCCCCTTCTGGTGAAGCATCCAATCGACAAGATGGTGGGTGGTGCCGCCGCTGCCGGCGACCGTCGTGTGAGCCCCGGCGCCGGTCAGACTGTCATGACCCGTACCTGCCTTGCCTGCGCCACTACCCTGTGTGCCCGCGCCAGCTCCTTGCACCGTGTCGTGACCATACGGAAGCACCACGATGCGCTCCTGGCCGTTCGACTGGAAGATCTCAAGCGTCGCATGAGTGATCGTCGCGTGGCCAAACGCACCGCTTACGGTGGCGCTGCCCTGTTCGTTAATGATGTAGTTTCCGGTGCTGCCAACATGGATCGTGTCATGCCCGGAGAGCCCATACTGGTCAATGACGCCGCCATGTCCCAACGCCAGGGTGTCGTTCCCCGCGCCGACCACGATCTTGCCGTAGCCCGTGATGTCGATCTTGTCGTTGCCGCTGCCGGCAATGACGGTGCCGCGACCAAAAACAGTGATATCAACCTTGGTACTGCCAGGGATGCTGATCGTGTTGCCCACCGGAACTCTCCCCTAATTCGAACCGCTTGGTGCGGAGTGTTTGTCGTGTCGCGAGACTCGAGCTGCTCGTTGCCGCAGCCGATAGGCTAAATAACCGCCTGTCACCGAAAGGTTACCAAAGTGATAATTCGGTCACAATCGAGATTTAACGTAATTTCGAAGTATTTCGCATATATTTTTCCCCGTTCGAAGCCGCGTGTACTTCGTGCACGAAGCTGCCCTGCAGAAAAAGCGCGAGCTCGCATCGAAAGTGCCTGCAATTATAGGCTTTGGCGATCATGCTCACTCTAAGGGGCTGTCATCCGACCTCGAATCGAGGAAAAATTCCGGCGGGCAGATTCAGGGAGCAAAGTAGCTCAGAGGAAGCCCGGAATGTCACCCGAATATGATGTCCGGTCGGCAATCCGTAGCTCGAGCGCTCAGAAGTTCCGGATTCTGCGCCCTGGGCTTGAGATATCCTAGTAGATACTTGATCACTGCGCTCGGGGCCGGTCCTCGACTGATGCGCTGGCGATCGCTTGTTAGATTTAGCGCACGGCGTGGATGCGAAAAATCCCTTCCTCGGGTACTTATTGGTTTCCTCTGGACATAAACTTGACTTATGGAACATGGTCCAAGCCATTCTTTGGCACATTTGGCTCAATAGCACACCGTTTCAGCCAAAGATGCTATTAGTGCGCGATCATGGGTTCCCTGTTTAGCAAGTATCACCTCGTCAAGGAATCTGGCCTCTTTGACGAGAGCTATTACTGCAAGGCGTATCCGGAAGTCACGGCGGCTCGTCTTGATCCTCTGCTTCACTACCTCGAGACGGGTGCCCGCGAGTTGCGCAACCCAAGCGCCGCCTTCGACGCACGATCCTATGTGCAACTTTGCCAGGCGCGTGGCGAGCAGGTCGAAAACCCGCTCGTCCACTATATCGAAGTGGGTGCCGCGCAGGGACTCGCGACGCGGCCGCCGCTGAATCGTAGCGCCCATGACGCTGCGCGAGGTAGTTCAGGCCGCGCTCCTGCGATGACGAATGCCGTGGAAGCGGAAGCTCAGCGCGCTATCTCTGCTGCAGATCAATTGGCTGGGGCGCCCGCTATGCAGCTGCACATCGACGCAGCCGAGCGGGATGATGCGGGGATTCTCCACGTTTCTGGGTGGGCCGCTGGGCTTGCGCCCATCGTCCGCGTGCAGGTTTTTATAGACGATGAAAAACTTGCCGCGGCCGACTACGGCCGGCGTCGCGAAGATGTGGGCACGGCGCACCCGGAATACCCGAACGCGCGCCACTCCGGGTTCGAATTGCAGTGCGATATCAGTGCCTACGGCAAGGGCGTCCCCGTCATCAAAGTGGAGGCCGTTGCATCGACCGGCATTTCGCGCCAGAGGATCCTGCCTCTTGGCTTAAGCGGTGCACGCCGTACCGCAGTGCTTCACGGCGAAGAGGGCAAGACCGGCTGTTTCTGCGAGCGGATCGAAGTCACGACGGACGGGCGGATCGCAATTACGGGATGGGCAGTCGGCGTCGCGCCAACCGATCGCATCGCGGTGGAGTTCGACGGCGAGGAAATCGCAGACGCTGAGATCGGCCTCGCGCGGCCCGATGTCGGCAATCGCTTTCCGACTCTGCCGCACGCGCGGCTTGCGGGATTTTCCTTTCGACACGCCTTGGCGGCGATCAAAGCCGGAGAGCACCTGATCGTGCTTCGGCACCGGACGGGAGGCGTCGATACCGAGATTTCCCTGCCGGTGCGCGCCGTCGCAGGCAGCGGAACTGATCTCTCGGCGGACACGGCGGCCGCTCCCGCGGCGCAAGAACTGCAGCTCAAGATCGATCTGCCGCTATTGGTCGGCGGAGGCCTCGCAGCTCCCGTTCGCGGCAGTTTGGAAATCATCGGTTGGGCACTTGCTCGCCATGGAATCGCGTCGATCGATGTCGCGATCGATGGGCTGCGGATGAAATCCGTTCATACCGGAATCCGGCGCACCGACGTGCAGCGCGCGTTTCCGGGCTGGGAGGGCGCACTAACGGCGGGATTTTCCGCGCTCTTGCCGCAGCACTCGTTGCCGAAGGGGCAGCACACGGTGCTGGTTTCGTTACTCGATCAAACCGGCAAACTTGCGCGCTCCGAATTTCGCATCGAGGTCGAGGATGTGCCCGATGCCGGCGGGCCCTGGGCCCTCCGGCGCCGCATGGCCCCGGCCGAGATTGACGTCCGATCCCGGCCCCTCCTCGGAAGAGGTGACAGGCCGTCGTTTGGAATCCTATTGCCGCTTGGACTCACGGACCAGAGCGCTGAAGTGCGCGCGACCCTCGCTTCTCTTGAGAGTCAGGTGTACGAGAACTGGCATCTGCATGTCCTCGCGGGCTCGCGCCGCAAGGCGCTGCGCGCGTGGCTAACGGGTTTCGATCATCTCTCATCGCGAGTGCAGTTGCTCGGCGGTGACTTTGCTGTAAACGATCTCCTCGCCGGTGACAGCAAATTCTCGCACTTCCTATTGCTGCGCTCCGGGGATGAGCTCGGCTGCGATGCACTGCTGGAGTTCGCCGTCCAAGCGGTTCTGCACCCGGAGGCGGATTTCCTGTACTGCGATGAACGCAGGGTGAGTCCCGTCTCCGGCCAAATGGAGGCGTTTTTCAAGCCACAGTGGTCGCCGGATCTGCTGCTGTCGATGAATTATCTCGGCCGCGCATGGTGCGCGCGCCCCAGCACCGTCCGCTGCGCGGCGCTTGGCGAGAGCGACTATCTGAGCGCAGATGATTACGACCGGGTGCTGCGCCTCACCGAGTCCGCCGCGGCGATCCGGCACGTCCCGGCAACGCTTCTGCAGGCGACGCAAACGCTCGCGCGTAACGATGCGGCCGATCTCATGGCGCTGCAACGCGCGCTCACGCGTCGCGGCGTGAACGCGAGCGTCAAAGCGGGCCGCGCAAGGGGCACTTTCCGCGTACAGCACAAGAGCACGCCCTCCTCGGTGGTGTCCATCATCATTTCAACCCAGGCAGCGCACAAATTGGTGCGCACCTGCATCGAAACGCTGCGTAATCTCACCGCTCACCGCAATTTCGAAATTGTCTGCGTAAAAAACATCTTGGCTGAGATGCCAGATGATAAGGACTGGCTGCGTGCGCATGCGGACCGCGTGATCGAAACCGCAGAGCCATTTAACTGGTCAAGGTTCAACAATCGCGCTGCGGCCGCAGCGCGCGGCGACTTTCTGCTGTTTCTCAGTGACAGTACCGAAGTCATCGAGCCTGCGTGGCTCGAAGCGCTGCTCGAACAGGCCGAGCGATCCGAAGTGGGCGCGGTCGGCGCACAGCTCCTCTACCCCGACCGGCGAGTGCAACACGCCGGGATGTTCCTCGCTGGACGGGGACTCGTGCGGCACGCCTTTCGTTATGCGGAGCAAGAAGATTCCGGCTACTTCGGCCTCGCCCTCACCGAGCGCGACGTCAGTGCAGTGACGGGTGCGTGCCTCATGACCCGCCGCGAGACCTTTGAAGCGCTGGGCGGTTTCGCGCCCGATGAGACTTCGCACCCGGACGTCGATTACTGCCTGCGCGCCCGAGAACGCGGACTTTGGGTGATTTACACGCCGTATTCGAAGCTTGTGTATCACGAGCCTGCGAGCCATTCCGATGAGTTTGAGCCGGATGAAACGGCCGGATTCGACAGCAAATGGCGCCACGTCTTCGCAGCGGGAGATCCGTTCTTTCATCCGTGCCTGACGCGCACTGGAAATGACTATTCCTTCGAATGGGAACCCGCGCAGCTGAAATTCCCGGGGAATCCAGTGCTGCTGCGCGAGTCCATTCGGCGCATCCTCGTCGTGAAGCTCGACCATATCGGCGATTGCGTGACGGCGTTGCCCGCGATTCGACGCTTGAAACGCTACTTCCCGGAGGCCCGACTGTGTGTGCTGACAAGCCGCGCTTCAAGGCCAGCGTGGGCGCTGGAGCCAGCGGTGGATGAGGTCATCGAATTCGAGTTCTTTCACGCGCGCTCCGCGCTGGGCCTCATCGAGCGCACCCATGCGGACTGGGAGACGCTGCGCGAACGCCTGGCTCGCCAGCGCTTCGATCTGGCGGTCGATTTACGCAAGCACTGGGAGACGCGCCCCGTGCTCCGGCATACGGGCGCACGTTACCTTGCCGGGTTTGACATCAAGGGGCGCTTTCCGTGGCTCGACATAGCGATCGAGTGGTTCGAGGACAGCGCGCTTCTGCCGAAGCGCCAGCACGCGGCGGATGATCTCGTCAATCTCGTCGATGCCATTGCGGCCGCATGTGAGACTGACCGCGCCGTCATCGCCCCCATGCCGCGCCCGTTACCGAAAGGCTTTCTTGCCGGCGTGCCGAAGGCCCGCAGGATTTTTCACAAGCGTGTGGTTTGCGTTCATCCTGCGGCCGGAAACGAGATGCGGCAGTGGGCACCGGAATATTTCAGTGTTCTGATCGATGAACTCATTGAGACCGAAGAAGTACATGTCGTACTGGTGGGCGCCCCCGCCGAAGCGGACATCGGCGCCGCAATTGTAAGCGCAGTCAAGAATTCGAATTCCGTCTGGTCATTGATTGGCCACGTCGGCCTTGCGGACTTGCCGCCTCTCTTGGACCGCTGCTCTCTCTTTGTTGGCAACAACAGCGGACCTCAGCACCTGGCCGCAGGCATTGGAATTCCCACAATCGGTATTCATTCGGGGGTCGTGGACGCGCGCGAATGGGGGCCCAAAGGCACGAATGCGCTCGCTATTCAGCGCGCGATGACCTGTTCACCTTGTTACTTATCGCAGCTTGAGGACTGTCCGCGCGGCCTTGCCTGTCTGCGCGGGCTTTTGCCCGCGGACGTCCTGCCGATCTGCCAGCGACTACTCGCGGCCACCGCGCGCTCAAGTGGTGCACGCGCGAAAAAACGCAGCTCCCGATCGAACGGACGGCCTTTGGCGTCCAGCATTTGAATTAACTGCCGTCTATGGAGACAGCCGTCGCTCCGGCGCCGCATGTCGCGCGTTATTATACGATTTATAGTCATGAGCCGGGAGGCAGGCTGCCGAGGTTTGGCTAGCGGACGATGGGCAGGTCCAGGCATAAGCCGCAGCGCGCGTCGCGCATGAGCGACTCCAGCTGCCAGAGCGGTTTCGACGGCTCGCCGCAGCGTTTGGTGTGGCAAGTCACTTGGGTTAAGCCAGTACTCAGAAAAATAATATGTCGCGCGGCGGGGTTCAAATGAGGCACACATGCTGATCAGTTTATCGAAGAAATTCGTCTTCGTGGCCAATCTCAAAACGGCATCGACGGCGATCGAGAAGGCGCTGCGTCCGTTGGCGGAGCTTGCGCTGGTGGAGTCACGTTTTGGCAAGCACCAGACGTTTCGCGAAATCGAGACGCGTTTCGCATGGCTGCTGAATTTGATCGACCCCAAGGAGATGTTCGTATTCGGCGTGATCCGCGATCCCGTCGACTACATGGTCAGCTTGTACAACTCCCATACGGACCCGAAGTTCAAGGCAAATCCGCGTCTTTACGCCGGTGATCTCGATTTCGAAGGGTTTCTGCGGGAATGGACCGTGCGTAATGCGGATCAGATCAAGCAGCAGTATCTGCATTTCCTGGATCGCAACGGCCGGATCGCGGCCAACTACATCATGTCCTATAGCAAACTCGAGGAGGGGCTTCGATTCGTCAGCGAGCGCATCGGGGTGACGGCGCTGTTGTCTCTAGGCCGAGAGAATCGCAGTCATGGAAGCTTCCAGGTCTCGTCATTGAGCGCAGGTCAGCGCGACTGGATCGAGGCACATTTTGCCCCAGATAGAGAGGTATTGAAAACCTACTGCGATCGGTTATTGACCGGCCGCCCGCTATTTGCTCCTAACGGCCAAGTTGACGAAACGGACATCAATGCGGGTTCTGCGCTGCCGGATCAGAAAATCCCGACTGCGGGACTCCCCGTGGCGACGGGCCTATCTGAATCCGCAGATCAGTTGGCGCCCCAGCTGGTACAGGCGCTTTTTCGCGTGCTGCTACACAGGGACCCTGACGATGTGACGCTCCAAGAGCGCATCGGACGGATAAAAAAGGGCCTGTCGGTTGACAGCATCCTGGTCGAGCTCCTCAAATCCGCGGAATTTGCCAAGAAGTTCGCCAAGTTTTCGCATACCTATGTTTCGTCCCATCACATCTTCGTACATAGCCATCGCCGATCCGGTACGCATTTTCTACTCGACACAATCCGGGCGTGGTTTGACGTTCCCGACCGAATCCACTCGATTCTCAACCCGGCGGTTGCCCCGAAATATGAACCCTACTCGCTCTCAAAGGATCACGAGCCATTTAGGGCCTTTAAATTCACTCAAGATGATATTTGGCGCACTCCCGACCACCTGCGTCGGGCACGTCGTCGCTACAATACGGGCATACACATCTATATCGTTCGAAATCCCCTGGAAGTCCTGAGATCCGCTTATATTTTTGATATCTCTGGTGAAGAGCCAAATTTCAAAATTGATCCGAAAACATCGTTCTTTGAATATCTGACTGCGTCCAGCCTTCATCAAGGAGGTGCTGGGCTAAATCGGATCGATTACTGGGCGACCCATGTGAACTCATGGTACTACGATGAGAGTGTCCTCTCGGTACATTATGACGATCTGAAAACCGCGCTACAGCATACGCTTGCAGTTATTTCCGAGCATCTCGGGCTTCCCGTACGCGAGTCAGCGCGCGACGTCATCTCGAGCGGTGTTGCGACGAACCTTACGAAGACGTTCCTGGCCGGCGGGCACAGCGTTTCCTGGGACGACAGCGCTGTAGCTGCGGTCAGATCATCAGTTGAGCGAATCCTCGGCCCTAAGCCATGGGGTAACCTGGAACCGTATATGGATAAATGGCTCTCTAGTCCGCCACCGTCGACTTAAGGCTGGGCGGTGCGGCGGACAAGCGTGGGAGAAAAGTAGGCAAAGTCCGCATCAGTGTTGACTTAACTCGATGGCGGACGGTTGTCGCTCCGCCAGCGCTCTCACCTACCTCCATGCGTGAAAGGTAAACCGTCCCCGCCGGTGGTTGATATTTCCATCATAGGGCCACGTTGGAGAGACTTCTATTCTCTTGAATCCAACATGCTTGAGCATCGCTTCCATGCACATAATGTTCGGCGCCCACCAGTTCGTAGGATCCTTATTCAGCTCATTGCCCGGAAAGAAAACCATCGCTGGGCGCTTCTCATTGTCGAGCGCGGTTTCGGTGTCCAGAATAAGCATCTCCCGCGCGACCGGGGCGAGCTTTTCCAGCAGCAGCAGCGGATGCAATAAATGGTAGAACACACCAAGAAAAAGTACGACGTCAAACTCGCCAACGGTTGCCGGGGTAATGTCCGGAAGGTCAATCACCTTTGACTCAATTTTTGACTTCCGGGCCGTATGTGCAAAGTCGAATGTTTGTTTGCGACCCCAGCCGGAACCGACCCAGCAGAAGTGATCCGTAGCGAGCACGCGTTTCGCGCCACGATTTTCCGCCTCAAAACTAAATGCACCATCCCATGCGCCAATATCGAGCACCGACTTATTAGTCACACCATACTTGAATATCGTGTCTGCTTGATGCCGAATGTGCCGCAGTGACTTTCGTCCCTTTGTGACAATTCCATCTCCGAGCTCGATAGAGTGAAACCAGCGGAATTCGTCTGCATTCGATTGTGTGATCGGTTTTTTCTTCATTTAAATATTCGATAAGTTTGCGGTGGATAACGCAAGGCAGGCCTTGTAGGGTCTTGATCCTGAATCATCCCCGCGATCTCACATTAAGAAGGCTCTAGACCCTATAGGATTCGCTCTACGGACTGCTCTTCTTCGACCTGACGCGAAAGGACACCGGATGCGATGACAAACCTGAGCGCGGGTTTTCGGATTTTCCCCGATGTTTGTTTGCTCTGAAGCGCCCTTCGGCTCATTGCCTTTCAGGCAGGGCTTGAATCGCTTCGATGTTGAAGTATATCCCGTCCGCCATATGACAGTCGAGCGCCGCGGGGATGAGCCGCATTAAGCGCGCAGTCGAACGGATCATTTGACGCAATCTGGTGCGCAGGCTTTATCCCGGATTGGCTTTCATTGGGGCGCCAGTTCCGACGCGTCATTTCTGGCGCTGCCTCGTAGTACGCTTCGAGGACGACAAGGATGCGGTATCGACTCACATGCCTTAAGATGAAACTCCTCTGGAATAGCTCAAAGCCGCACGTACGCATTTTCAATATCGCTAGAGTAGCCGAACCTCAAGATTGTTCGGAGAACGTAATTGCACCTCAGGCAAACCAGACCAATTATTGAACCAGACTGTAAAACGGGCGATCTGAGTACGGTCATTTCGAATTGCAAAGCGCGGGTGGTCCGTGTGTCACCGCCCTTCACCGGCTCGCGCGTTGTCGAGGCACGTCTGTGACACAGATGCGATCGACACATAGCCGAAACAGAAATGGGACGAGTCCTAGGCACGAAGCCCCGGCGACCGGGGAAAGGATCTGTGGCAAAATGGGTCTCATCCGCCACCGGCTCAAGTCAGGCGGCGAACACGTTCGCCGCGCACGGAGGATCGAAATACCATGACTAGCCACACTCCGAACGGAAAGCCGAGATGGCGCCCGATTTCAACTTTACTTGTTATCGCATGTGTTGCCTTTCCCCTGAAGGGCATCAGTGCAGACACGAGCACCCTAACGGGCAAGCTGATCATGGGCTATCAGGGCTGGTTCCAATGTCCCGGCGATGGAACCACGCTTGGGTGGGGGCACTGGGGAAATTGGTCGGACGAAACCGCTCCAATAGTCGATATGCTGCCGGACGTGTCGGAATTACCGGCAGCAGAACGCTGCGCTACGTCGGCATCGAGCGCCAGCGGTCCGGTGGAATTATTCGACGACCAGAATCCCGCTACAGTAGACCGACAGTTCGCGTGGATGCAGCAATATGGCCTCGACGGCGTCGCCTTGCAGCGGTACGCGACGACACTGCGTCAGCCTGAAGTTCTGAAAGCCGTCGATGTGGTGCTGAAAAACGCGAAGCAGGCCGCGGAGCGGCATGACCGCGTCTTCTTCGTCATGTACGATCTGTCCAACAAAGAACCGCGGCTGCCCGCGGATCATCTGGCAGCCGTAGTTAGAGACTGGGAACGCTTGGAGCGCGAGGGGGTCACGCGTAGCCCGGTCTATTTACATCATCGCGGTCACCCGCTGCTTGGGATATGGGGACTCGGGTTTTCCCACCGACCACTCAATCCCGGCGATGCGGCGGATTTGCTCGATGCGCTCGCCCGGGTGAGCGCACCTTACGGTGGCGTGACAATATTAGGTGGTTTGCCGGCCTATTGGCGCACTCGGGACCGCGATGCGTCGCCCGACGCCGGATGGGACCAAGTCTGGCATCGTCTGGGGGTCATCAGTCCGTGGGCGGCCGGGCGATTCGCCGACGAGGCCGGAGCCGACACTTATCGTCGCACCAGCCTGGAGCCGGATATGGCGGCGACGCGCGCGCTTGGCGTGGATTACATGCCGGTGGTATTTCCGGGCTTTTCAGCGGCCAACCGTGCCCGCCACCTTGAAAGAGCGAACGCTGTGATACCAAACAGGATTCCGCGCCGCTGCGGCCGGTTCTATTGGCGACAAGTTTACAATGCGATGAGCTCTGGAGCGACAATGCTCTACGGCGCCATGTTCGACGAGGTTAACGAGGGCACCGCTCTCTTCAAAGTGCAGTCCAGCACCGCACAAACGCCCTTGAAGGGGCTGCCAGCGGGGACTTCATTTGTCGCGATGGATGCCGACGGCTGCCGGCTGCCGAGCGACTGGTATCTGCGTCTCACGGGTGAAGCGACCAAGCTACTGCGCAACGGAGGCAAACCGACGCCGGATTTGCCCCTGGCGCTCCCGAAAAATTAGAAAGGCAAAGCCCCCAAAAACGTCCCTGTAAGTCGAAGTCTAAAACTGTGGTAATAATTTCAGTGATCTGCTACCCGTCACGGCGCATGGACACGGACAGTCAATTGCTTGAGGTTATACGCGAATGAGCCTGCCGCAGAAATGCATAATTGCACAGAACCGTTACGGATTGTATTGTGTTCCGCTGCGTTCGAAGGAGCGGCCAGCCTCAAAGGCAGTCATCGAGGGGCGTGTTTGGGAACCCGATACGATCTCGTTGATCTGTCGCTTCGCCGAAAGCGGCGATGTCATCCATGCCGGCACTTTTTTTGGCGACTTTCTGCCCGCGCTCTCAAGAGCACTCATTCCTTTTGCGAAGGTCTGGGCGTTTGAGCCGAACTCCGAGAATTATCAAAGTGCGGCCATCACTTGTCGCTTGAACGAATTGACAAACGTCGAGCTGCACTCGTGCGGACTTAGCAAAGACAGCTACAACCAAACGCTAAAAATTGGCCAGGATGGAGTATGGATGGGCGGGGGAAGTCAGATCTTAAAAAGGGCGCCAAAACCCGGCGAAGAAACCGAAAATATTGCGCTCGTTACAATCGACAGCGTCGTCCCACCATATCGACGGGTTTCGGTCCTTCAATTGGACGTCGAGGGGCATGAGTTAGCCGCACTGGCAGGCGGACTCGCAACGGTACTTAGGTGGCGGCCCCTTATCATCCTTGAGACCGTGCCAAAAGACTGGGTAGAGGAAAACTTGTTGCCCGTCGGCTATCGCGCTGTGGGCCAATGCCACGGTAATTCGGTATTTGCTTCAAGTGACGTGAAGATTGCCTAGCCGGTATCGTTCTCGCAAGGCGCTCGCTGTAATGAGGAGATTAGCGCCGTACCTTGCCGGCTGCCCTATTGCTCGTGCGATGGCCCAAAGGGTTCCGAGAAAACCAACAAGTCGCTCATTTTCCCCGTAACCGTCCGGCGTATGCCGCATTGACCGCTCAGCGCTGACCTGATTATCGATTATCAGGAGACGATGGCGGTGTTCATGTGGCGATTGGGACTCCTGCAGCACGTACGCTCGACATCGTCGACCTCGGCGGCGTCCTTCACAGCTGCCGTTAACGCGTCTATGACTTTTTCGATTGTTGCCTTAACACGAGGGTCGTCGGTCTGTTTGAAGGTATACATGAGAGCGTGCGTTGCGGGATCCTCATACGCTTCGGCTCGGAGCACAAACTCTCCGTTGGAAGTTGCGCAATCGACGCCGGGCATTTTCATGCTCCTTCGGGTGCCGAAAATCAGAGTCCGATCGCGATTGCAATGAAGCTGCGCACGAAGGCCGTATTTTTCAACCAAGCTCAAGACAAGTTCCGCGCCGGCACCGTGTACATTAAATCTGAAGATGTCGACCGGAATGTCATCCGAGGGTGCCGAATAGCTAGAGCCCGAGAGTATGGCAAGTAACCCGAATCGCAACAGCCACTGGCTCATACGATCAACCTAAGCTGCGAGATTGACGAGTCCGAAAAGGTGCGGCGCAACGCTCCACGGCAACAGCTCCGCAATGCGATTGATCGGATGCTCGGCAATGCGGGTGAGGACGTAGCGCAAGTAGGCTTCCGGATCGAGATCGTTGAGCTTTGCGGTGCCAATGAGAGAGTAGATCGCCGCGGCGCGCTCACCGCCGCAGTCCGCGCCGGCAAAGGGATAGTTTTTTCTTCCAAGGGCCATCACGCAGTCATTCTGCCCATATCGGGCGAGAAGTCGAAGTTCACTATCGCTGGCATCCGTTTCACGGGCGGCGCGCATATGCCCACTACAGCGAG
>Ga0302326_10003090_pt1 | contig 39556 bp, 41 predicted proteins | sample Palsa_T0_3_FD_202264 | JGI IMG/M metagenome (GOLD analysis project Ga0302326, IMG submission 202264) | Peat permafrost microbial communities from Stordalen Mire near Abisko, Sweden - Palsa_T0_3 | ecosystem: Environmental > Terrestrial > Soil > Palsa > Peat permafrost | place: Sweden: Abisko... | reverse complement strand
TCGGGCATTACGGCTGGGACGTCGCGACCGGCTTCTACCGCATCACCGCAGGCCACCCCGGCTGCAGCGCTGGATCGCACGACAAGCTCGCCGAGACCCGCGTGTACACGGTGCCGCCCCCGGTGAGCAACCTGCTGATCAAGCTGCGCTGCCCCCATCTGCACCGCTCCTCGTCACGGGTCAGCCTGCGCTTCCGCCACTCTCACGGCTCGATCGTGCTGGTAACCGCCAGAGTCCGGGGCCGCCACCCCGCCGGCCTGATCACGTTCGCGGCCGCCGGCCTGCACGCGACGGTGGCGATCAACTCCAGGACCCGCAGCGCGACGCTCGTGACCACATCCGGCGCGACCGTCAAGGCGCGCTATCAGGGCGACGCCGAGAACAAGCCGAGCGCGGCCCGGGGAAGAGCGTAACCGCCGGCCAAACCGAGGGAGAGTGAACGTGGGACCAATTGCACAGACCGATCCCGACTTCGTGTTCCAGGGACTGCCCGCCGACGAGGAGCTCGGCGCCGACCTGGCCCCGGCGCATCCCGCGGATCCGCTCGGCCCGCTTTCCGACCTTCCCGGGACCTGGACGGGGCACGGCTTCAACACCATCTGGCGCCCGCATCATCCCGACAGCCCACAGGACCGCTTCCTCGAGCTGAATCTCACCAACGACACGATCGTCTTCACCGAGATCAACGGCCCGATCCCGAACCGGGGGCTGCTGATGCCCGACATCAGCATGTTCGGAATCACCTACATGCAGCAGATATCCGACACGAGCACCGGGGCCGGCTTGCACGTCGAGCCCGGGATCTGGGCCAACGTTCCTTCGACGAGCAATCCGCACGAGCCGGCCACGGTCGTTCGCATGGCCTCGATCCCGCACGGCACCGTCATCCTCGTTCAGGGCACGACCGAGTTCCTCGAAGGAGGGCCTCCGAATATCCCGGACAACAACATCCTTCCGTTCGGCATCGGCGGCACTCCGCCGGCAAACTCGGATTTCGCGCAGATAGAGCAGCAGTTCCCGGAGCTCAACCTGTCGATCGCGACCGCCTTTCGGTTTGCCTCGCCCGGCGTGACACAGGACATGGTGAAGAACCCGAACAGCGTCCTCCAGGCGGCGCTCGAGGGCAAGCCGATGAAGAGCAGGACGTTCATCCACGTCTCGACGCAGCACGACCCGGTCAAGGGCGGTGGAACTGCGAATACCGCTTTCCTGATGGGCGCGTCCGACCCTCCCGGCGGCAACGCCAAGGCCGTCGAGGTCGACGCCACCTTCTGGATCGAGACGCTGCCGGGAACGGGCGGCCAGCCAGACACCCTCCAGTTGCAGTACTCGCAGCTCGTGCAGCTCAACTTCAACGGCCTCACCTGGCCCCACGTGACCGTGGCGACGCTCCAGAAGCAGTGAGCTGAGCGCCGTGTCCGGCGTCGCCCTCATGTCAGCGTGTTGCGAGAGGGTGCCGGCACGGGTTGGCGCGCCCGCTTTCGCGCAACCGGGCGACCTCCCGTCGCGTTCGTTGGCCTAGGCCATGGCCTAGGCCCGACGGATCCGTTGAAACGGGTGATTCTGACCGAACCGCGACCACGCGGTCAACCCGCTCGCCTCGTGGCTCGCCGATGCTGTCCGGCGTGTTCGTCTAGATGCTCCCGGTGTTCCTATCGCCTCTGCGACAGAGCCTCCCCGAGCACGTCGCAGGCATCGTGACCGTCCTGGCGGCGCGGGCGGCAAGCCAGCCGTGAAGTGCCGCTCGCCGTTGCGCACGCTGCTCGTAAGCGCGAAGGGTCAGCCGCATGCGGTCGACCGCGCGACCGGTCGCTTGTCGCCCCGCGTGGGGGTCCAGGCGAACTCGCCACGGCGCCTGGGCATGAATCGGCGGCCGGTTGGTGTAGCCAGAATCCAGTGTCGAGACCTCCGCTGCCATGCGCCCCAGGCAGGCTACACGGAGCCCCGGCGGGCGTGCCCGCAAGGCCGCGGCCCCTCTCCCCCCTCGAGACGTCCCGCGTGGCGCACCGATCAGAGGTTGCGGTAGACATCGCTGCGATGGGCGATCCGCAGCGCGAGGACGACGAGCTCGGCGTCCTTGATCGCGTACACGACCCGATAGTCGCCGATCCGAACGCGGCATAGGCCCGGGTATCCGGCGAGCGGTCGCGCACGCTGCGGCCTTGGCTGGTCCCCAAGAGCATCCACGGTCTCGACGATGCGTTTCGCGACCGGGCGGTCGAGCTTGGCTAACTCCTTCGCAGCCCGTGGGTCGTATTGGACGGCATACGGCCGTAGGTCGGTCGCTCACTGCTCGAGCGCCCTGGCCACCTCGTCGGCGCTCACAGGCGTCTCACGACCTGCTTGTAGGTCAGCCAGCCGCGCAGCCGCGATGGCGCCGTCTTCTCGGTCGATCATCTCCTCGTAGCGCTCGACCCACTCAGCAGGCACGATCGCCGCGGCCCGACGATGCGCGCGCCCACGCGTGACATAAGTGATCTCGCCGGCAAACACTGCGCGGTTGACCGCCTCCGAGAAACGGTCTCGAGCCTGGCTTACCGACAATTCCGTTGCGTCCCTACTCATAACGCCATTATAGCCAACCACGCCAAGTTGGCGTCAGAGCATCGTCGCCTGAGGATCTTCGGCCGGCATCGCCCTTGCGTTACTACCAATGGTCGCGCGGTAGCGACCGGCGCGGCCAGCCATCGGGCGGGCACGTGGGGAACGACAAACGGGAAGTCACCGCCCGAGGGGCAGCTACCCTCGCCGTCCCCTGCGCCTTCCCGTTCGGTCGTTCGGGAGCACCGTGGGCCTCGCATCCAGACGTGGCGACGCCCGGGCGGATCTATCTGGTGGGCGTGATCCCACGAACCCTGCGACAATTGCGCGTGGACAGTTTTTCGGTCGTTTGGTGCTCGTGCCACGATGAGCCGAGACGGCCTCAGCGCTCTGCGGCTGGCCCTGGATGCCACCTGTGCAGCTGTTGCGCTCATCCTGATCCTGACGCGCGCCTCCGACCCGGACACCTGGTACACGGTCGCGGGATTAGCGATCATTGTCGTCGCGGGCAAGCTGCCTCGTATCTTCGGGCGAGGCACTCACCACACTCCGTTGAAACTCGAGGTCGCGGTGGGGGAGTCGTGGCTCACGGGATGGGTCAAGCACCCGGCGTACATCTTGCCAGCGGCCGGGATCGCGTGGGTCGTAGCTGCGGTTTGGATCGTCGGGGGCGTTCTCGGTGGCGCGGCGACGTGGCGGCAGTCCCGGCGGTGACGCTGCTCGCGGCCGTACTGCTGCGCACCCGCCGGTCCTGACTCAGCGCCCGGCAGGAGCAACGCGAACCTCGCGAGAGGCAGGCCAGCTCAATCTGCGGTCCATTAGCGACACGCCAGGCCGAGGCTCGCTGCCGCTTTGCAATGCAAAGCCGCACTCTGCCGACGCCGCAGGCTCGGGCCGGGCGCGATCCCCGACCAAGCGCTTCGTGCCTGCTCAGCCGATGACGGGGCCAACGGCCGGGCGGAGGCAGCGAGGCGGCTGCTCGCCGCGGAACGCTCCGACATCGGCGCGGGCCGCGTGACTCCGGTGGTGCCACTGAGCCACGGCACAGGGGTCGATGTCCTCTAAGTAAGCGTGCGGATGCGGCTCGATCGGTCGACCGAGGCGTGCACGCAGGAGCCGACGTTGATCGGTGCCATCGCGTGTCGCGGCCTGTGCCAACTACTGTCGTCGGACAGCCCAGGAGGTCAGAAACCGCGGCCGTTCGTGGGTTGGAACTTACTGCAGGCGTTCGCCGCGTGCACGACGGCGGGCGCGTTCTTGTTGATCTGAGGACCGGTTCCGCTCTGACTGCCGCTGCCGCCGGGAACGGCTGGGTCGGGGTAGTTCGGTACGCCGTGCGCGCGCATGCATCGCGCGAAGTGCAGCGCGGCGAGCTGGTAGCTCTCGGTCTCCTGGGGTGGGGTGCCACCGCCGCCGCCCATGAACTTGCAGCTCTTCTCCGCGGCCAGGAACGCGGGACCGCTGAACGGGATGCCCGCGACCGTCACGGCCGAGCTGCCGGGTGTTATCAGCACGGTCATGCCCTCGCTACCGCTCGAGCTTTTCCTCGGGTCGGGGAAGTTCGGGACGCCGTGGGCGCGCATGCATTGCGACGCCGCGAGCTGGGCGTTGCCGCCGGCGCCGGCGCTGTGGCGGGATCCGCCGCAGGCGCCGACCGCGACCGCGCAGCCGAGGGCGGCAAGCGCAGTCTTGGTCGACGTCTTCATCGCCGCGGGAGGATACTTCCCGTGAGCGTCACGTTCGATCGCATGGCCGGGAGGGTGCCATCGCGCGCTACCGGGCCGCTACCCGACGGTTATCGTCAACGCGTGCTCGAGTTCCGGATCCTGGGGCCGCTCGAGGTGGTCGGAGATCGAGGCCCGATCCGGCTCGGCGGACCGAGGCGACGAGCGACGCTCGCGATCCTGCTCCTGAACGCGAAACCGCGTCGTCTCGGTCGAGCGGCTGGCCGAAGACCTCTACGCGGGTGCTGCTCCCGTCTCCGCCGTGACCCAGGTGAAGCGCCAGGTCTCGGAGCTCCGCAAGGCGCTCGGCTCGGACTCGAGGAGGTTCGCCTCGCGGCGCTGGAGCAGCGCATCGAAGCCGACCTCAGGCTGGCGGAGGACAATTGAGCTCCCACTGACCGCGCCAGCATGGCATAGGGATGCTCAATAGAACGTCAGGTACCGCTGCCACTCCCAGTCCGAGACGGTGCTGTGGAAGTCGTCCCATTCGGCGCGCTTGAACTCGACGTAGGCGCTGTGGAGCTCGGCGCCGAACACCTCGCGCGCGAGCGGATCGGACTCGAAGGCCTCGATCGCCTCCTGGAGCGTGCGCGGCAGGAGCTTGACGCCGAGCTCGGCGATCTGCTTGTCCGATTGCGCGTACATGTCGAGGTCGATCGGCGGGCCCGGATCGGCCCCTGCGTCGATCGCCTCGAGTCCGGCCGCGAGCATCAGCGCCGCGCCGAGGTACGGGTTCACCGACGCGTCGACGGCGCGCGACTCGACGCGGGGAGACTTCGTCGGCACGCGCAGCATGTGGGTGCGGTTGTTGCGCCCGTACGAGGTGAACACGGGCGCCCACGTCGAGCCGCTCATCGATCCCTGCTTGACCAGTCGCTTGTAGGAGTTGACCGTCGGGCACGTCACCGCGACGATCGCCGGGGCATGAGCAAGGATGCCGCCGAGGAACTGGTAACCGAGCTCGGAGATGCCGCAGCCGTAGCGGTCCTCGCCTTCGGGGGCGAACAGGTTCGCGCCGTCGGTCACCGATGCGAGCGACATGTTGAAGTGCGCGCCGCTCCCCGTCTTGTCAGACCAGGGCTTCGGCATGAATGTCGCTTCGTAGCCGTGATTGCGCGCGATCTCCTTGGCCATCATCCGGAAGAGCATGAATCGGTCGGCCATCCCCAGCGCGTCGGTGTAGGAGAAATCGAACTCGTACTGACCGTTGCCGTCCTCGTGATCGAACGAGTGGACGTCCCAGCCCAGCTTGTCCATGTACCTGACCATCTCGTCGAGGAAGCCGAGCGATTCGAGCACCCCGATCGCATCGTAGGCCGGCTTGTCGAGGGTGTCGCGCGGATTCCACGGCAGTGGGCGTCCTTTTTCGTTGACGCGGACGAAGTAGAACTCGGTCTCGATTCCGAGATTGAAGATGAACCCGCGCTCTCTCGCCCGCGCGACCTGATTCGAGAGCACGGTGCGGGAGCACATCGAGTACGGCTCCCCTCGCAGGTACAGGTTGCCGGGCGCATACGCCACCGCCGGTCGCCACGGAAGCGGCTCGATCGCATCTGGATCGGGAAACACCGCGAGCTCGTCGTCGGCCGGCGACTGACCGAGGAGGTCGAGCGCCGCGCCGGTGAACAGCTCTGAGCCGCGCATCATCTCCGGGAAGTGACCGATCGGCACGGTCTTGCACTTCGCGATCCCATGGCCGTCGGCGTAAGTCGCCATCACGTACTCGACGCCAAGGTGGACCAGCACCTTCTGCAGCTCCTGGAGCTCGTAATCGGAGTACGACGGCGGCGACCCAGACGGGTCTGACACGGCTCCTCCCTCTTGGTCGAGTCGGCTGCCGAATATATTCCCGGCCCCGACCGGTGTAAATGTGCAGATGTCCAATCCGAATCCCCGATGGGCTGCGATGCAGATGACTTCGGTCGGCGAGGCGGCGAGGGCGGGCGCGATTGCGGTGCTGCCGGTCGGGGCGACCGAGCAGCACGGCCCGCACCTGGCGACCGGCACCGACACGCTGCTCGCCGAGCGCGTGAGTGTCGCGGCGGCGGCCCGCACCGGCGACGTGGTCCTGCCGGCGATCCCGTATGGCTGCTCGCTCGGTCACACGGCGCACTGGCCGGGCACGATCTCGCTTCACCCTGCGACGATGACTGCCGTCGTCGTCGAGGTGGGACGATGGTCCCATGCCTCGGGCTTTCACAAGCTCGTCCTCGTCAACGGCCACGCGACCAACGGACCGCCGTGCCAGAGCGCACTGTTGCAGCTCCGCCACGAGCTTCCCGACCTGCGGCCGCGATTCGTCTCGTTGTTCGAGCTGTCCCCCGAGATCGCCGCCCGCTACGCCGAGGACGCTCCCGACTTCCACGCCAACGAGGCCGAGACGAGCCTGATGATGCACCTCGAGGCCGGCGCCGTCGATACCTCGGCGATCACCGACGAGCCCGACCGCACGATCGGCCGCGTGTTGCTCTATCCGATGCCGGCGGTCACCACGTCAGGCGTCGTCGGCGCGCCGAGCCGCGCGAGCGCCACCCGCGGTGCGGCATTGTTCGAGCAGCTCGTCGACGCCTTGGCCGGTCTCTTGCTCGCTGCGCGCGCCGAACGCGATCCGGAGCTCTGACCCGAAGAGCTCACCGAAGCACGCCGCGAAGCGCCGCGCGCGCCGCGTGGTAGCCGCACATCCCGTGCACGCCACCACCCGGTGGCGTCGCCGATGAGCAGATGAACAGCTTCGGGTTAGGCGTCGTGTAGGGAGATATGCGCGCGACTGGCCTCGCGAGCGTCTGGCTCAGGCTCGCCATGCCGCCGTTGATGTCGCCGCCGACGTAATTGGGGTTGTCGGCCTCGATCTGAGCCGGTCCGCGGGCAGCGCGCGCGAGCACGAGATCTCTGAAGCCGGGAGCGAACCGCTCGATCTGGGCCTCGATCGCCGCCGTCATGTCGACGTTCGAGCCGCCCGGCACGTGGCAGTACGCCCACAGCGTGTGCTTCCCGGCCGGCGCGCGCGTCGGGTCGATCCGGCTCGGTTGAGCGGTCAGCACGAATGGGCGCTCCGGGTGCGATCCCCGGGCGACGGCGAGCTCGCCGGCTGCGATTTCCTCGAACGTGCCGCCGAGGTGCACGGTTCCCGCCCTGCGGCACTCCTCCGCACGCCACGGGACTGGTCCGGAGAGCGCGTAGTCGAGCTTGAAGGCACCGCAGCCATAGCGGTAGCGGCCGAGCGCGGCTCGGTAGCTACGCGGGAGCCCGTCGCCGCAGATCTGCAGTAGCTGGCGCGGCGTGAGGTCGAAAAGGATCGCCGTAGCCTCGGGGAGCTCGCGCAGCTCGCGAACCTCCCGCCCGGTCTCCACGACCCCGCCGAGCGATTCCAGATGCCTGCGCATCGCCGTGGTGATAGCCGCCGAGCCGCCGCGCGCGACCGGCCAGCCGGCCGTGTGCCCGAGGGCCAGCAGCACGAGCGCGAACGCCGCCGTCGCGGACGCGTCCAGCGGCCTGAAGGAGTGGGCCGCCATGCCGGCGAACAGGGCCCGAGCCCGCGGCCCGTCGAACGATGCGGTCGCGATCCGCTGCGCCGAGCGAATGCCCGCGCGGCCGAAGCGCGCGACGAGCAGCGGGTGGCGCGGAACTCGGACCGGGGGCCCGAGCACGAACTCCGCCAGCCGGTCCCACTCGCGCGCAAACGGACCGACCAGCGAGTCGTACGCAGCACCGTCGACGCCGAGTCCCTGCGCAGTCTCCGCGATCGAGCGCCCCAGCGCGACCGCGGTGCCGTCGTCGAGCGGGTGCGCGCACTCGACCGCCGGATAGTCGAACTCGAGGCCGTAACGCTCGAGCCCCAGCGTCGATAGGTACGGCGAGCCGACCACGAGCGGGTGTACCGCCGAGCAGACGTCGTGGCGAAACCCGGGGAGCGTCAGCTCGCTCGTACGAGTGCCTCCACCGATCTCGGGCGCGCGCTCGATGACGTGCACCGAGCGCCCGGCGCGGGCGAGCTCGATCGCGGCGGAGAGGCCGTTCGGCCCGGCCCCCACCACGATCGCGTCGACGTGCTTCAAGATTCGCGAACGTTACGCGAGGCGCTGTCAGTGAGCCGCGCGCGCACGCGGCCCCGACCAGGCCGGCCGATCAGGCCGCCGCGCTGTGCGGCCGGGGTGCCCCGACGGGTGCCGTCGCGATTGCGCCGCAGGTGGCGCACGTCCAGGCGATCGATTCCGGATCGAGCTTCATCAGCACCGGGCAGTCCCAGGAATGGATGTGGTGAACGAGTTCAAGCTGGTTTGCGCCCATAGGGCGGCTCCTCAGGTCGGAGGGTCATGTGATGCATACAGGTGTTGCGTAAGTGCCTGATCAAAAGGGCACGTTGCGAGCTGGCTCGCGGGGGAAAGTCGCCGTTGAAGTGTTGCGGATCCTCTCGAATGCCGCTCGTGGGGCCGTCTGGATCCGCCGCGCGGCATCCACGGCGGCTTGGCGGACGCGACCGGGTCTCGGGAGGGGTGATGCGCGTTGAGCCGCATATATCGGCTCTACGCGCATCAGGTGTCCGTGACGATCGCTGCGCCGGCGGATCGGCAGCAGGGGTCGTCGCGCGGAGGCAGCTGCGGGCTCTCGGGGATACGCGCCACCAGAGCCACCGCCGGATCGAAGTTAGGGATCGACTATGCCGCCGGCAGCCCGCATGATCAGGTCGACATTGGACAGGATCAGGCTGTCTTGATCGGACCAGATCCTCACGTGGTTGGTCCCGCGAACCACCTCAGACAGAGAGATCGGTATCGCCACAGTCCTCGGGCTGTTGGTCAGGGAGTCGTGAAACGGCCACTCGTAGGACTGCACCGCATGACGGTTCAGCGAATACCTGAGCGTGACGGGCGCGACGTCCTGATCATCGAAATTGAAGGTCAACAGACCCCCCACGGCCTTGGAGATGCCGGTTACCTTCGGAATCGTGATCGTCACCGGCGCCGATGCCGAGGTTACCCAGCCAAGGTTGGTGAGCGTCGGGTAGCCGGCGACACTCGTCAGGCTATCGGAGGCATCAAAGGCCAGATCCCTCGGCAAGACTGGTCCATCAAAGCCGACGTTATCCCAGGTGAAGGTGTGCAACGCTTGGTGCACACCGACGTCGACGCCCTTGTTCGCGTTGTAGTGGACATCCTCGAGCCAGATGAGTCCGCGCGTAAAGCCCAGATCAGCGTTCGGAATCGTGGCCAGGCGAATCAGCGGAGATGTCGTGCCGGCATTCGTGCCGTAGACGACAATCCTGTTCTCGGACACGTCCACTTCAAAGTGATTCAGTTGTCCACTCCTGGTCGGCTCTCGCACGCAGCCGGCCCTCACGGTCTGGAGTTTGCCACCGTTCTCAGGATCATCCTCCGTGTAGTCGCGTACAGCGATCGCGTCATTGACCGTTACTACGTTCGTAGCGTTGGCATTCGAGCACTTCGGTCCGCACTGGCCGCCCTGACCCGGCCCGCATACACCGTCCAGACGGATGCCGAAGCCGTACTGCGGCAGGGACTGCCAGCTCGAGAGATGAGCAAACGGGTCGGGTGCCGGCGCGCTGGTTATCCAGAACTCCGGCCAGGCGGCGTGGCTGCCACCCGAGTCGTCAGATACGTCAAAGACCACTTTCCCGGTCCGGTGGGAGAAGTCAAAAGGCTGCTTGGGGTACATGGCCAGAGACGTGACGGTCCCGTCCCCCGATTCCATCGTCTGGTTCGATGCGTTGATGTCGGGATTGTCGTTGACTACCTCGTTCAGCCGTCCATGACAGATCTTGATGTCGGTCTCGATCGTGACAGCTTCGCGCGGACAGGTCCCGGCGATCTGGAGGCTGTGCACGGCAGCGTCATATTGGTGTTGGCCAAGGTTGTTGTAGCCGAGCTGCCTGGATACGCCCCAGACGGTGCCGTCCAACTCGCCCGAGCGATTACCGGTCCCGCCGGGCTCGTTGAAGGTTGCGCAGAACGCCACCTGGCGCAGGCCGCAATTGGTTGCGGCCGCGTGGTGCCGGTGGGCGCGGGCGCGCAGAAGGGGCCTGCCCAGGACGGCCGAAGCAAGCGCCGTGAGCAGGATCGCCGCAGTCATCAACGCCACGGCTACGAGGAGGGCGAACCGATGTCGTCTGAGGGGCGGTTCGCCCACCGCTTCACGCGGTCTCTCGGTTCTCATATCGGGCAGACTGACCGCGCACGCCTCACCGGCGATCAAACTACTCCTGGGTACGGGGGGCTCGTGGCGCGATGGACGGATGTTTGATAATTGACGGCTTCGACGGTGGCTCCGAACGGCCGGCGAGTTGACGGACGAGGTAGGCTCGGTCGGTTCGCTCCTCAAGAGGCGTCGGCACAAGGAGGAAGCATCGTCGCGATCGGCGCGCCACGGTTCGAATAGGTCGCGCGCGGTCTAGATGCTCTACAGCTGGCGAGATAGAGGAGTGTGTGATGAAGGTTCTGGTGATTACGAGTGAGCCGATTTCCGCCGAGCGTTTGCGTGTGGCGCTAGGCGAGGCGACCGACGACGCGGAGGTCATGGTTGTGGCACCGGCGCTTCACCGCTCTGCGCTGCGGTTCTGGCTCTCCGATGCTGATGAGGCGATCCGGCGGGCAGAGTTGGTGCAGCGCGAGACGGTCGAGGGCTTGGGCGACGCGGGATTGGATGCCCACGGTGATACAGGTGAGGGCGATCCCGTCAAGGCGGTGGAGGATGTTCTGGTCACGTTCCCGGCGGAGCGCATCGTTCTGTTCACTCGCCCGGCATTGGACCAGCGGTACGACGAGGGCATCGACGCCGATGCGCTGCAGCAACGGTTTGGCTTGCCGGTCCAGCGAGCCGACTGAGCAGCTTGGAGCGTTGAGGGCCTAACGCAACTCGGGATCGCGCGTGGGCGGCCAGCCATGAAATCGCGGAGGGTTGCGTCGGCGCGGCCACCGCCCGGCGGTGCGGCTCGCTCGCTCGGGCGCGGCGAGCAGTTCGGGCTGCGAGCGTGCGAGCTGGCGCGGGCGTTGCTCGACGGTTTCAAGCAGCATGATCTGCTGACGTACTCGAGCGCGATCTCGTTTCAGATCCTGACGGCGGTGGTTCCGTTCGTGATGTCTGCGCTCGCGGTGGCAGAGCTCCTGCACTTGGGCGGTTTGTGGCGAAACCACGTTGCTCCCGACATCCGCCCGCATGTCTCGCCGGCCGTGTTCAGTGTGCTCTCGAGCGCCGTCGGCAAGGCGTTCTCCGGCAGGCAACTGCTCTGGGCGACGGTCGGCGGAGGCCTCGCGCTGTGGCAGGTGTCAGGGGCCGTCCGAGCGGTGATGGGAGCGTTTGATCGGATCTATGGCGCTAGCTCCGAGCGGCCGCTCGTTAGGCGCTACCTGGTCTCGTTCGCGCTTGCGATGGCGACGGGAGCATGCTTCATCTCTGCCACCTTGTGTCTCGTGCTCGCGCCGTTCTTCGCGGTTCGTCACCCGGGCGCGGCGTGGGACGTGTTCTCATTCCTTGCAAGGTGGGTGCTGGCGGTCGGCTTTCTCGCGCTCGCGGTGGGCCTGCTGGTGCACGTCGCGCCGGCAACATTCCAGCCGCTGCCGTGGGTCAGTCTCGGCACCGCGATAGTGATTCTGTGGTGGGTGATCGTTTCGGCTGGCTTTTACTTCTACCTGACAACCCTGGCGTCATACGGGTCGGTGTTCGGCAGCCTCGCCTCGGTGATCCTGGTAATGGCCTATCTGTACATCTCCACGACCGCGTTCCTGTTCGGAGCCCAGCTCGACGCGATCATCCGCGCCCAAGCCACCGGCGCCCTCTCCGGCGTTGACGCCGACCGGTCGCAGCATCGGTAGTCACCAGCGCCGGCACAACCATTCAGACCTCTTCCTCGATGCGGATCGCACGCTCAAGCATCGCGTCGGCATCGCCGCCATCGTCCCTGATCGCCTCGAGCATCCCGGTTGCCAGCGCATCGAGCTTGCTCTGTATTGCATGCTCAGACCGCAACTCGGCATTCTTCAGCAGGGCGACGAGGAGAAGCGTCGTGGCCGTGAGCGCGGATCCAGTTGCCTGCTCATATGTAGCGCTGGCGCCGACGGCGTAGCCTCCAAGCCATGCCAGCACCAGCACCAGGCAGAGCGCGAAGAACACGGGAGAGCTGGCAAAGTACGACGCGCGCTCCGCGACCGCGTCGAATCGGGTGCGACGGTCCTTCTCGCCTCGGGCGACTGGATGTTTCAATGACATTCCTTTCCAGTCTACGGGCGCGCGTCATTACGAGATCCAAGTCCAGTTGCGACGTGCCAGGGGTCTGAGCATGAATACTCCGACCGCGACGTAGGGCCGACACTCAATGGTTTTCTCGCTCGCGCACGGCGCGGAGTACAATGACGTTGGAGGGCATTATGCGAGGTCGGATCAGCTGATCCGGTAGCGCCGCCTGACTTCCGAGCAGTTCACCAACCCCGGAGGTCGCGATGTCCCAGACAGATTTCGTTCCGGCAGTAGGCGCAGCACTCGCCGGTTCGTGTGCACGTGGACGATGGGCGGTCCAGACGATGCCTGGATGCATGTGCAACCGCGGTGATCTTCAGAGGACCCCCAAGGACAAGGAGCCAACTCCATGACTGATAAGAACGTGGACAAAGGAAAAGGCCGCTTGAAGGAGGCCGTCGGCAGCTTGACCGGCGATCGTACCCTCAAGAACGAGGGAAGAGTCGACCAGGCGAAGGCCAAGGTCAAGGACACCGTCGACAAGGTCGCCGACACCCTCACCGGCCACAACAAGAGGTAGCCGCACACGCGGATGCCAGCACCCAGTCGAACCCAAAGAAGGCGAGCATGCTCACACTCATAGTCATCCTGCTGCTCCTGCTGCTGCTGACCGGCGGCGGGTTCGGATATCGACGTCGCGGCCGCCGCGTCTTATACGAACGGGGTGCTCCAGCCGCTGTGCGAGCTGGAGCACCCGACCCAAAGCACGATCCCGTAGTGAGTCAGAGATACTCGCGCGAATCAAACAGGAGACACGCACGCATGGCTGGAAGAGCGATAGATACGTACTTGAACGATCATCTCGGCGGAGCGAAATTCGGCATCGATCTCGCGGAGCAGATCCGAGACAGCCACGAGGGAACCCCGCTCGGAGACGCGATGAAGGCCCTCGCGACCGAGATCGAACAGGACCGTCAGGCGCTGCTCGAGCTGATGGAGCGGATCGGGACGCAGCCGAATCCCATCAAGCAGGCGACGGGATGGCTGGCCGAGAAGGTCAGCCGGGTGAAATTCGCCAGCACGATGTCAGGCGCGCCGGACCACGGCGCGTTCATGGCACTCGAAACCCTCGCGCTCGGTGTCGACGGAAAGGCATCAATGTGGCGAGCGCTGAAGGAAGTAGCAGGCGACTATCCCTCGCTGGCGACGACGAATCTCGACGAGCTGATCACTCGCGCCGAAGCGCAGAGCACGATCCTGGAGCACGAGTGGGTGGTGGCCGGCAGAAGGGCGCTCGGCAACCCCGAGCCGACGACGCCTGAACGAGTGAACCCATACTCGGCTGAGAACCCGCCCACCAGTCCCGACCGAACCCCTGAGACAGCGTTCAGCTAGCGAGAGCGAGCGTCATCTCGGTCGGTCCCCAATTCGATGACTAGGAGGATTCGATGGCCGAGCGCAACCAACAGCGAGATCTCGTGAAGCCGAGCGAGCAACGCGGCGGCACGGCGCTCCGCGATGAAGAGGCCCGCGGAAACGGTTCATGCGTCGCCACCGCAGGTCAGGGCATCGTTCCCGCGGACGTCGGCGGATCCGACGCACCCGAGACCGACCAGACCAATGCCGAGACCGACCAGACGCTCTCAGACGCGGATCAGACGAGCGCCGACAGCGACCAGACCAGCGCCGACAGCGACCAGACGAGCGCCGACTGCGACCAGGTCGCTGCCGACCGCGACCAGGCGGCGAGCGATCGCGACCTCGCGGCGGGCGTGGATCCGCGTGAGCACGAGATCACTCGTGACATCCGAGAGCACACTACCCGGCAGCGTGAGCAGACCGGGCGGGCGCGTCTGGACTCCGCCAGCGCGCGCGACGCCGTTGCCCAGGCGCGCGATCTAGCGGCGATGGCGCGAGACCAGGCCGCCGCCGCGCGCGATCTGGCGATGGCGCAACGCGACGCTGAGTTTCAGCAAGCCGGGGCGCGGGCGGACTTTGGCATGGAGATCGTCATGCGTGCGGCCGAGCACCGCCAGCGCGCCGCGGAGTATCGCGCGCAGGCCGCCGAGCATCGCGTCCTGGCCGCTGATGACCGTGGCGCAGCGGCACACGACCGCGAACAAGCCGCCGACGAGCGCCAGCGCGCCCTAGTGGATCGCGAGGCGTTCGCGGCCGAGCTCGCGATCTCTGACCCGACCCGGAGCTAGACGCCAGACGACGAGGGTCGCTGACCTCGACGACGCCCCGAAGGCCCAGCGTTTCGCGGACCTTCGCCATCTGATCGATAGGAGCAGAACATGATCCTTGCCGATAAAGCTCGCAGGATCCCCGGAGTCGCAGCTGCCCAAGGTGCCCTGACGGGTGTTTTCGCGTCCGAGCAGGACTTGCCGATCGCCGACTACGAGAAGCAGACAGCCCAGAACATCGCCACAAAGCTCAAGGACCTGAGCCAGCGTGAGCTGCGGATGGTCGGCGCCTACGAGACCAAGCGCGAGAACCGTAGGACGATCACCGACAGGATCGCCAAGCTGACGAGTGACGAGCCCTGGTCGGGCTATGACGGACAAGGCGTACGCGAAATCACCGCCCGTCTGGCGGGTCGCAACGCGGAGACCACAAGCAAGGTACGCTCGTATGAGCTCGCCCACAAGGATCGGGTCGGCGTCCTTGACGCCGCTGCGCGTCACACCGTCAGCTAGGGCAGTTCCTTGGTAACGCTGGGGCCGACTTTCGTCGTCGTCCCGCCGCTGGTCCATTCGGCGATTAGGCTGCCGTTCACGGCGCCGAGCTGCACCAGGTCGTCAGCCGGGTTTGCCTGAAGCTGGTCGCACAGAAATTTGATCTCGTCTGCGGCGACTTCGATCATCCATTCGTTGCTCATGCTGTCGAGAATAGTCGCTCGGGTCAGCGTCCGCCTGACCGACGAGGAACAGTCGAGAGCCGCTGTTCGCGTGCGTGCGCGGCCGCCACACCGTCCGCAGCAGACAGGGCCACGGGTTATTCTCTAGCGCCTGTGTCCGACGTTTCGTCAGCCTCGTCTGATCCGCGCGAGCTCTATGGCCCGGTTGGGCGCTCCGAGTGGATGGATGTCGACTGGTCCGAGCATCAGCGGTGGGTCAGTATCGAGGAGCGCTGGGTCAACGTCATCGATCTCGGCTCCGGGCCACCGGTGCTGTTTATCCACGGGCTCGCGTGCTGGCAAAGCTGGCTCGAGAACATCTGCTTCTTCGCGCGTGAGCACCGCGTGATCGCGATCGACCTTCCCGGTTTTGGCGCGTCGCCGCTGCCACTCGAGCCGATCTCGATCACAGGCTACGCGCGCGTCCTCGACAAGATTTGCGACCAGTTGGGCGTCGAGCGGGCCACGGTGGTCGGCAACTCGATGGGCGGCTTCATCGGCGCCGAGTTAGCGATCCGCTTCCCGGACCGAGTCGAGCGGCTCTGCCTTGCGCCCGCGATCGGCCTGAACATGGAGTGGGTGCGTGCACAGCGCAAGAAGGACCTCAGCAGCATCATCGAGAACTTCCTCTTCTTCGCACTCGCCTGGGTCGCGGTCCGATCGGACATTCCCGTTCGGCGCCCTCGCCTGCGCAGCAAGCTGCTCGCCCTGATCGTCGCCCACCCCGAGCTTCTCCCGGGTGCGCTGATCCTGGCGGTGGTCCGCGGCAACGGCAAGCAGGTCGCAGTCACCCCGGCGCTCGAGGCGATGACCCGCTACCCGATCCGCGACCGGCTTGGTGAGATCGCCTGCCCGACACTGATCATCTGGGGCGCTGAGGATCGCCTGGTCCCGGTCCAGGACGCCACCGAGTTCGAGTGGCTGATCCCTGACTCTCGCAAGCTGATCTACGAGGACACGGGTCACATGCCGATGCTGGAGCGACCGGAGCGCTTCAACGCCGATCTGAGCGCTTTCCTCGACGAGACGCTGCTCCCCCCACCCGCCAAACTGGGCAGGCGCACGCGCGTGACTAAGGTGCGATGAGTCAGGCCGCGGCAACGGATCGAATACTCAAGCTTGAGCTCGGCGGAGTCGTGCCCGGCGGGCTCGAGGGCCTGACCGAGGAGGAACTGAGCGGGGTCGCCACGCTGCTCCGCGTCGCCAAGCAGCGCCAGTCGGAGGAGCTCGAAGAGGCGGTCGACGAGGCGCTCGAGATCGTGCCGAGGCTGCTTCGCCGCCCGGTTCGCAAGATCCTGTTCGGCTGAACGGCGTGAGAGGCTACCTCAGCCCCCCGATCGAGGTTCTAAAGCTCGCTCGGCTGATCGGAGCCGAAGCGGAGGACATCGCCTACTTCGAGCGGCTCGACGGGCAGGCGATCCGGGATCTGCGCGATCAGGTGACCGTGGTGATGTTCGACGCTGACCGCCAGCTACTTCAGCGCGTCGCGGCGGCGACGAAGCTGATTCCGGCCAAGCTCGGCGCGGTGATCGGCGAGCGTGCGTTCGGGGCGCTGCTCTGCGCTCGCATCACCGGGCTGCTCGACCCCAACCGCGCCGTCGACATCGCCAAGCATCTCCCGGTGAAGTTCCTCGCCGACCTGTGCCTGCACCTCGATCCGCGAAGGGCGAGCCGGGTGATCGGCGCGATGCCACCCGCGACTGTAGGCGCGATCGCCGCAGAGCTCGTGGCCGGCGAGGAGTACATCACGATGGGCGGCTTTGTCGGTCACCTCTCAAAGGCCGCGCTGCTCGCCGCGCTCGACGTAGTCGACGACCAGAGCCTGCTCCTCACGGCCTATGTCATCGAGGCCAAGCAGAACATCGGCGCGCTCGTCGCCCTGCTGCCCGAGGAGCGCCTGGAGGACATTATCGCCACCGCCAGCAGCGCCGATCTCTGGACCGAGGCGCTCGACGTGCTCGGCCACGTCAGTGAGCGCCAGCGCGGGGTGCTCGGCGACCTCGCGGCCGGCCAGGCCGACGAGGTGCTCGACAGCATGGTCCGCGCGGCGCAGCGCGACGGGCTCTGGTCCGAGGTTCTGCCCGTCGTCCGCGCGATGAGCCCCACGAGCCGCGAGCGGTTCGCAAAGCTCAACTCGATCCAAACGCGACCGGTGCTCGCGACGATCATCGACGCCGGCACGCGAGACTCGCTTTGGGCCGAGCTGCTCGTGCTGCTGCCGCTCCTGCCCCCCGCGGCGCGCCGCGAGGTGGCCGCCCTCGCAACCTCGTTCGACCGCCAGGTCTTCGAGCAGATCATCGCTGCCGCTTACGAGGAGGACTTGTGGCCCGCGCTGATCGCGTTCGCCGGCGAGCTCGACAAAGGTCCCCGCCAGGAGATCGCGAAGCTGATCGACCAGAGTGACGGCGCCGTCCTCGAATCGCTGCTCAGCGCTGTCGATGACACCGGCCTCGAGGCCGAGCTCGTGGCGGTGCTCGGCGAACTCTCGGCCGCCGGGCAACGGCGCCTCGGCACGCGGATCGCCGCCGCACCCGCCGGGCTGCTCGCCGCGATAACCGAGGCAGCCGCCGCGGCGGGCCTCGAGCCGCTCACCGAGGCGCTGACAAAATAAATCCAAGCCGCGACCTCCGGGCTCGGTCAGAACGGGCCACCGAACCGTATCGGCCAACGCCCCATACGTGCCTTGCAACGGACAACCGAGCAGGACCTACCAGTGCAAGCGCGTCGTCCCGGGGGTGATCGCCGCTATCGTGTCCAGCCGTGGCAGCGGTCCGTACGAGCGGCCTGGTGAAGCGCTTTGAAACGACGTGCGCGCTTGACGATGTTGACCTGGTGGTCGAGGAAGGCGAGATACGCGGCCTGCTCGGCCCGAACGGCGCAGGGAAGACGACGCTGCTGCGGATCTTGTTCGGACTTGTCCGGCCCGACGCCGGCTCGGTCGAGCTGTTCGATCGGGCCGCTGCGGCGCCCGGGCCGGTGCTCGAAGGCGTCGCCGGGTTCATCGAGGCTCCGAGCTTCTATCCCTACCTGTCAGGTCGCGTGAACCTGGAGCTATTGGCCGAGCTCGACGGCGAAGGGGCCGGCGCTCGGATCGATCAAGCTCTCGAGCGTGTCGGGCTTGGGACGCGAGGCGGGGATCGCGTCAATGGCTATTCGTCTGGGATGAGGCAGCGTCTGGGAATCGCCGCTTCCCTGCTGCGGGCTCCTCGCCTGCTGCTGCTCGACGAGCCGACGGCGGGCCTCGATCCCGGGGGCGTCCGCGAGATGGGAGCGCTCGTGCGAGAGCTCTCAGCGGACGGTGTGGCGGTCGTGCTGAGCAGCCATCAGATCGCCGAGGTCGAGGATGCGTGCGACAGCTTCACGGTGCTGCGCCGCGGTGTGGTGGTGTGGAACGGGACGGCAGCTCAGCTCCGAGCGCAGGCCCCCGCCTCCTCGTACGGAGTCTTGACGAGCGACGACGAGCGAGCGCTCGAGATCGCTGCGGGCAGGTCTGGAATCCGAGCGGCGCCGCTGCGCAACGGTGGACTGGCGCTTACCGCCGAGAAAGACTGCCTGGATCCGTTCGTGCTGGCACTCGGAAAGGCTGACGTGGCGATCCGGCGACTCGAGCTGCTGGTCAGCCCGCTCGAGTCGATGTTCTTCACGCTCACCAGCGAGACGGAGGTGGACGTCACCGAGCCCTCCATGATGGCCGAGCGGATGTTCGCGCGTACATGAGCGTCACCGGCGCAAGCGTACGGAACGTGTACCGCGTCGAGCGTCGCAAGCTGTCCTCGCAGCTTGGGATCCGTCTGCTGGCGCTGGTGTGCCTGCTGGCGCCGTTCGTGTTCGGCGCAATCCTGAAGATCCAGAGCGGAAGCCCCACGGACACGCTGTACGGCGTGTGGGTTCACTCCTCCGGGTTTGCGCTCTCGCTGGTGGTGCTGGCGTTCGCAGGCTCGTGGGGCCTCCCGCTCGTCGTGGGGATCACTGCGGGCGACATCTTCTCGGCCGAGGATCGATACGGGACGTGGAAGCTGGTACTGACTCGATCCTGCACGCGAAGGGACGTGTTCCTCGGAAAGCTGCTCGCGGCCGCCACGTTCTCGATCGGGCTGCTGGGGCTGACCGCGGTGTCGAGCGTCGTAGCGGGGGCACTGCTGGTCGGGGACGCCTCACTGGTGAGCCTGAGCGGAACGCTCATAGCTCCCGGCAGTTCGCTCGGGCTGGTGCTCGTGAGCTGGCTGCTGTGCGTGCCTCCGGCGCTCGCATTCGCAAGCCTCGGGGTGCTGCTCTCGATCGCGACCCGCAACGGGATCCTGGGGGTTGTTGGACCCGGAGTCGCCGCGCTGGCGATGCAGCTGTTGCTTCTGGTTGGCTCAGGAATCTGGATGCACATGTTGCTCGTCGACTCGGCGTTCGACGGCTGGCACGCGTTGTTCAGCGGGCATCCCTTCTACGGCGCCATCGTGGTCGGGATCATCGTCAGCATCGTGTGGACGCTGGCCTGCGTCGGCCTGGCGTGGCTGATGCTGCGCAAGCGGGACTTCGCGGGCACGCCGGTCGCACGTAGACAGGGATGGGTGATGCCGTTTCGGGTGGCGCTTGCCCTCACAGCGGTGATTGCCGTTCTCGCAATCGCGGGCAACTGGGGGCCCGTGGGGATCACGGCTGCACGCTTGAAGGCGAGCCTGGTTCCCACCTTCAACAGTCTCACGCTGCTCCAGCAGCGTGAGCTCGGACGATCGGTCGCGCCCGGCGCCAAGCTGGACATCGTGCTACCGACCTGCAGCCGCCGCGGAAGCGCGCCGACCGGCCCGGGCGACTGGGTCTGCACGCTCAACGTGGTGACCCCGGTCCAAGGCAGCTCGCAGCCGCCGGAGCCAACACCGATCGCCTACGACGTCAGCGTAAATTCGGATGGCTGCTACAAGGCGCAGTCGCCACCGGCATTCATCGGCCAGCAGCTCATGCGCGACGCACAGGGGCAGAACGTCGTCAATCCGCTGTACACCATCTACGGGTGCTTCAACACGATCTGACCCCGGTTCACGCCGCTTTCCGTAGCTTCGACAGCGCGGCGGCGACGGCCTCGACATCTGCCTCGGTGAATCTGGGCTCACCCGTCAACTCGAGGGTTATCACGTCCCCCGCCCTCGAGAGATATGCGATGCACCGAGGTAGCTTCGGTTCGTCCGCGAGGAACTCCTCGACCTCCGGCGAAAGCTCGCGGATGCTACGAGCGAGGCGCAAGCATTGCGAGCATACCCTCTCACCCGTCGCTTTCGGGCGCCTGCAACCATCCTCGGCGCAGTAGCCGGCGGGGTCAATCTTGTAGCTCATGGAAACTCCGTTGCGTTTGAGGCCGCCAGCGGTTCCTCGATCATCGTCACTCCTTTACTCGGCAGATGCTCCTCCCGCTGTAAAAGGATCGCGCGAAGGGCGGCGGCGGCCCATAGCCCCTTGGCCAGAGATCCACCCGGCCCGTTGTACGTGCATCGAGGACCTCACGATCGCGCGTCGACGCTGCCCTTCGCCGGCGGACTGGTGTTCGGCGACCTTCTCGGCTGGCACAACTACCCCGCGCTCGATGCATCGGGCGGCGTGATTCGCCGCTACGAGCCCGCCGCGGGGTGGTTCACGGTGACGGCGGTCTGCTGGATCCCGTCGAGCGTGATCGCCGTGTACCGCGGCGTCTGCACGAGCTGCTGCGCGGCGGTCGGGGGTGTGATCGAGACGCCATGAGGGCCGGTCAGCGTGAACGTCGGCGCGTGCGCCTGCCCGAACGCGATGAACGTCTCCTTCTTCACGCGCGCCGGCACCGACACGACCGTCGGCGCGTCCGCCTGCGCCTCGCGCGCGTCGAACTGCTTCGGAATCAGAAACGACACATCGCAGTTCCCCAGCATGAACATCAGATGCCGGTCCGCCCACGTGATCGCCGCGCCTACATTGAGCAGCGGCGTGAACGACGCGCACGCGCCGAGCCCGACGTTCGACCCGACCATGTCGACCCCGAACAGGCTCTTATTGAACGCGGAGATGTCCGCCGTGCCCTGCATGAAGAACGACCCTGACGCCGGCTGGAAGCCGCCGTTGATCGCGGCGCTGACCTGGACGGCGCTGGCGTTGAGGTTGATCTGCGCGCCGAACTTGACCGTCGCCGGTGGATCGTCGAACTCGAAGCTCACCTCCGCCACCGGGAACCCGAACACCGACCCGGTCCCGTCGATCACGAACCGCGCAGGAAGATCACAACCCGAGTCGGGCAGGTAGAACGCGGCGTCCCCGTCGATCCCGACGAGGCTCGCCCCGTCGATGTCCGGCCCGCCCGTCAAACCCACCCCGAGGCCGAACATCGACTGGTCCGCGGCCGCGCACGTCGTGCCGCTATGAAAATGGAAGTTCACGTCGGTCAGGAACACGTCGCTCGCGAGCGGAATCCCCGGATCCGGCGGCGTGAGATCCCCCGACAGATCAACCAGCTTCCCGTCCTGGATCTCCAAATCCCCCGTCAGCCCGAGCCCGCCCGGGAAGCTCACCCCCAAGATCACCGTCGAACTGGAACGGGTCGGCGTCATAGGTGATCGAGAACGGATCGATCTTCGCCGGCCCGATATCCACCTCCGGCAGCTTGATCTGAACCGACCCCGGCGCCAGCGACAGCCCCTGCTCATCATCAGCAGCGAGATCGATGTCGTCGGTCAACCCCCCGCCCGCGACCCCCGCCAGCGGCGCGGGGAGCTGCAAGTTCACCGGGATCGAGGACACCCCCTGCGACAGCGAAGGCGTCACCGTCCCCAGCACCGGCAAACCCAGCAGCTCCTGCCCCTTAGACACCGCGAACATCACCGGATCCTTCGTCGCCGCGTCGATCAGCTGACCGCCGTGGCGGGCGACCTGCCAGTCAACCGGGTTATCCCCGAGATCGACCGCCCCGACCTTCTCATCCCAATCACCCGCCGACTTGATCGCGTCCGTCGCGGTATCGATACTCAACGACGACACCCCCGCCGCCCGCGCCCGCGCGCCCGCCCCACCCCCCGGGGTCATATCAATCCCGTTCAACTTCACTGGCCCCGACTCCGTATACGTCGACCCAGACTGGGTCCAGCACCCCTGCGTCGCGAGCGCCTTCATCGGCCCCGACTGCACCACGCTCTGACACACCCCACCACCAGGCGACGACGGCGCCGTCGAAGTGAAATAGGACAACGGCGGCAACGACATCGCCTGCAGCTCGACGCCGTTGCTGTTGATGGTCTGCCACGCGAACGACGCCGCCCCGCTGTCATTCACCGCGAGGTGCGGGAAGACCATGTCGTTGGGGTCAGCCAGGACACTGACCGGCGGTCGGAACGTCTGCCCACCGTCGAACGAAACCGTGTACACGATCCCCTGCGGCGTCGACTGATCCGACGACGGAAGGCCGCTGTTGAACTCGTAGATCACATGGATCACGCCGCTTCCGTCCTCGGCGATAGCGAGAGGCTCCCCCGCCCCGCCGCCGCCGTAACCTAAGCAGTCGCTGAGACCGGTGTGCGGGTCGGAGTCGACCGGGACGGGCGCACCCCAGGAGTCGGTCGTGGCGTCGTAGCGCACGACCTGCGGGACCGCTCCGCACGGACCGCCGCCCGCCTGATTCGGGTAGTAGAGGGCGAACACGCCCTTGGGCCCGCTGGCGAGGCTGTCGTTGCGCTCCGGGCCGGTGCTGAACAGGCCGTCAGGTGGCGTGTACTCCTCAAAGGGCCCCCACGTGCTCGGGTCGTTGACGTCACCGGTGTCCGTCCAGCGTCGCCACGCGATCGTGTTGGTGCCGCTGGGCTCGTCCGTGTGCGACCACACCGCCATCGGCGTGGTCGAATCGGGGAAGCCGATCCCCAGAGCGGTGCCGGCGGAGGGCTCGAGCTGGCTTGACGTGGGCGTGCTCGAACCGTCCAGCGCCGCAGAGAGGAAGTCCCCGCCGTCGAGCGCCGAGAAGTCGAACTCCCCGGGGCCGGAGGTGACCAGCTGGATCTGCGACAGCCCCTTGCCGGCACCGACCGGCGCCGAGTAGGTGGCCCCCTCGTCCGTCGACGAGGCCACGAGCTCGCTCTCCCCGGAAACGAAGACGACCGAGTCGTTCGACGGGATCGCCGGGTTGGGGATGACAGCGGCGGGAGAAGAGCCGGTCCCGAGCACGCTGTCGTGCGTGCATGCGGTGGCGCCGGCGGGTAGCTGGCAGGCGTGGACCGAACCGCCGGCGTCCTGGTAGGCGATGTCGGCCGTGCCGTTGTCGCCGAGCGCGAGCTGATTCTGGCTCCACGTCGCTGCCGCCACGTTGACGACCGGCAGCGTCAACGCGGACGCTGACGACGTGCCGGCGAGCAGCGTCGCGCATGCGCAAATCACGCTCAGCCCCGTGCGAGTCAACCTAGCCATGCCCTGCCTCCCGTCAGTCCCGTTCGACCGGTCGAGACTCTGCCCGCCCAGCCGGGCCCTTGCCGGGCGGATTAGAGATCCGGCGCCACGCCGCCCGGTCCACTCAGCGCCGCCCACGAACCTAACGCCAAGCCGTAGTCGCGGCTACCGTGCTAGCACGGATCTTTCCTCCTAGCCAGCCCGGCGGCTCGCGGGCAATGTTGGACGCGGAGCGATCACCGGGCGGGCATCGCGTCCCGCGCTCCCCGGCTGGTTCGCTGCGGCCAGTAGCGCTGCCGAGATCCGTGCTGGCACGGAGGTCGGCTGCTGAGCTCGTCTGTAGGGTCGCCGTCACTGCGGGCGACATGGCAATCGGGGTGGAGGGATGCGCGGACTGAGCTCACGAGCTACATCTATGACCGTGACCGCTGCGGCGAGTGCTCGGGCCAGAACTGTCCTGCGCCGGGCGGCGGGTGCGGGTGATCGTCGATTCGCTGGGTCGTGTGGGTCATCGGCACGGGAGCTGCGCGCGAGGATGCGCGGTCCGTGGGTGCGGCGTTCTTCGGGCGCGTCGAAGGCGGTGGTCGGCGCGGTCGCGTCGACGGCGCTGGCGTTGGCTCTGGCGGCGCCGGCGGGAGCGGTCACGTGGTCAGCGCCGGCCCTCGTCGATACCCAGGGCCGTTCTCGCAGGCCAGCAGTCTCAACGTCTCGTGTCCGACGGGGAACGAGTGTCTCGCGGTAGACCAACACGGCTACCTCCTTGCGAGCGCCAACCCGGCGAGCGGCTCGTGGACGCGCCAGGACATCGATCCCGGGGGCGAGCTCCGGGGCGTCTCGTGCCCGTCGCTCCAGCTCTGCGTAGCAGTCGACGGGCTCAGCAACGACGCGCTGGTCTCGACCGACCCGGTCGGCGGCCAGTGGACCAGTACCCAGATCAGCGACGGCACGCTCGATTCGATCTCGTGCCCGTCGACGCAGCTGTGCGTCGCGATCGATGGGGACGGGAGCATCGACGATGGGTTCGTGCCCACGGCGTTGGTATCCACGAACCCCGCCGGCGGAGTGTGGACGACAACGACGCTCCCCGGCGATCACGACGTCGGGTCGGTTTCGTGCCCTTCGACGAGCCTTTGCGTAGCAGCACCGGGCGACGGTCGACCCCGGCCATCGGCTCGTCGCGATCTCCTGCCGGCATACCAAGCTGTGTGTGGCGGTCGACTCTGCCGGGCACGCGGTGATCTCGAGCAGCCCTGCGGGCGGCGCGCACAGCTGGCGTAGGCTGAAGCTCGACAGGCGGGGACTGGTCGGCGTCTCCTGTCCATCGACCCGCTTCTGCATCGCCGTCGACGGCGACGGGGTCGCGCACATAACCCATCACCCGAATGGCCCGCTGAAGGACTGGCACGCGATCAAAATCGACAGCCACCACGTGCTCGGTCTCGCATGTGCCAGCGCCCGGCTGTGCCTCGCGATCGACAACTCCGGCAGCGACGACTCCCCCGTGCTCGATGTCGTTGGCACGACCAACCCCTCCCGCTCTCACCGGTGGCGACTGCTCACCGACCAGCAGGAGGTCGACCCAATCAACTCGGGAGCGGTGTCGTGCTCCACGACGAGCGACTGCGCCGTGATCGACGACGACACCGCGATCACGTCGACCAGCCCGATCGGCGGCCGGCACGCCTGGAGCCTCTCATCCCCTGACGTCGACCTGCCCAATGGCATCTCATGTGCCGCCGGCGGCCTGTGCGTCACCGTCGACTCCGACGGCAACGTCAGCGCCGAGACCGGATAACGGTCCGATGGAGTCGGCGCCGCCACCTGAGCGCCTCCCCCGCGGCCGCCTAACGTCAGTCCCCGGTCGGTCGCGTTCGTGAGCGTTCTTTGTACATAGCCGCGTCTGCCCGGATCATCAGGTCTTCGAGTGAGTCGTCTGCCTCGATCTCTGCCAGACCGACGGTTGCGGATGCATTCTCGGCTGCTCCGAGCTCCGCGTTCACTTTTGCGAACCGCCTCGCCGCCTCGGCAATCGTCAGGTCGGGCAGACCGCCGAGAAACTCATCTCCACCCATCCGAACGAGCAGGTCATAAGGTCGAAAATGCGCGCGGATCGTGTCAGCGGTCCGGCGAAGCAGCCGATCACCGGCGGCATGGCCGAGCGAGTCATTGGTCCCCTTCAGTCCATCGACATCGACGAACGCAAGCACGAAGGGGTGCGCTGTCCGCTTGGCCCGGGCTACCTCGCGCCTCAACTCATGCATCCCCGCATCCCTCGTATGCGCGCGCGTGAGCTCGTCGATCGACGAAGTCGCCCGATCCCGCGCCGCCAGCACGCGATCCGCCGACGCGGCCTCGCGATCCTCCGCCGCCTGGCTACGGTCATCGGCCCCGCCGCGACGATCACGCAGAGCTCCCGCGCGATCCGCCGCCGCCCCGACGTCAACGAGATCCGCCGCCCGCTCACGCGCATCGGCCCGCAAATCCCGCGCCGCCGACCGCGCATCGCGCGCCTCCGAGGCCGCGTCCTGCGCCTCCGCGCTCCGGTCCCGATCATCCGCGGTCCGGTCCCGGTCATCCGCGGCCAAATCAATCTGAACCCGAGAATCATGATTTGCCCCGCCGATGTGCTGCGTGATCTTCCCATAGCCGCGCAGCACCCCGTCCGAATCGCGCAACGCCGTAATCACCACGTTCGCCCAGAACCGCGTCCCCTCCTTGCGCACCCGCCACCCCTCATCCTCCAAACGACCCTCAGCCGCAGCAATCTCGAGCTCACGCCCAGGCTTCCCCACCGCAACGTCCTCGGGCGGATAGAACACCGAGAAATGCCGACCCACGATCTCCTCGGGCTCATAGCCCTTCAGCGCCCGGGCGCCCGCGTTCCACGTCAAGACGTTGCCGTCAACGTCCAACAGAAAGATCGCGTAATCGGCGACATGAGCAACCAGCAGCGCAAGCAGGTCGTCATGGTCAAGGGGGCTGTCCGAGCGAACGCCGGCGTCAACCCGTGACCGGCCCGGCATCGACCCGCGCCTGTCGCTGCCGTTAGACGCCACCGCCGACACCACCCGCACTCACCGCAACTCGGCTCCTCAATAGCCAGCCTTATATTCCCCGCCGGCAACGAGGCTATCATCCCCCAAACTAAGTACCAGTATTCGGACTTTCGTCGGTCCGCATCTCCCGTAACGGTGAAGTCGCGCGCGGCGGCGATATGCTCGCGTGATGGCGTTTCTGGTGGCGGCGGTCGGGGGGCTCGCATTCGGCGGTGTGGACCAGTACCTCGGCACAGTTCGATTCCTTGCCCTGTTCGGGTCCTGGCCGTCGGTGGTGAGCGGGATGTCGGCTCCCTGGCTGCTGCTGCCGTTTCTGGTCGGTTGCACGCAGCGTGAACCCCGCCGCGCGATGCTGCTCGGCCTGGTCGCGACGCTTGCAGCACTGCTCGGCTACTTCGCCCTGACGCTCAGCCCGCTGGAGGGGGTTGCGGTCAGTCGCTTCCCGACCGCTTTCGTCGCCTTGGTTCGCGAGGACCGGCTCTGGGTCGTCGGCGGGCTGATTTTCGGGCCGCTTTACGGATTGCTGGGTCAGCGCTGGCGGGTTGGCCGCTCGCGGATCGGCATCGGGCTCGTCGCCGGCGCGTTCTGCCTGGAGCCGTTCGTGCGTCAAGCGCTCGGTCGGCTTGGGACAGCCGGTCCGGTGTGGGTTGCCGAGGTCGCGGCAGGCGCCGCGCTCGCCGTAACACTCGTCGTGCTCAGCCGACGGCGCCGTGACCCGCCGCAGGCTCCAAGCGCGGGGTAGCTGGGTAGCCTGCCATCCGATGGCGGCTGAAACGGAGCCTGGCGTCGCGGAGCTGATCGTGCGATGCCTGGAGAACGAAGGCGTTACGCATGTCTTCGGGATCCCGGGCGAGGAGAACATTCGCCTCGTCGATGCGCTGTCGGGCTCCTCGATTCGCTACGTGCTCGTACGCCACGAGCAGGCGGCGTCGTTCATGGCGGAGGTCTACGGCCGCCTCACCGGCAGGGCCGGCGTCTGCTCGGCGACGCTCGGCCCGGGCGCGATCAACCTGCTGCTGGGCGTGGCCGACGCGACCACGAACTCCACTCCGGTCCTCGCGCTGTCGGCGCAGGTCGGGATGAACCGCGCGTTCAAGGAGTCACACCAGGGAGTCGACCTCGTGTCGATGTTCGCGCCCGTCACCAAGTGGTCGGCGCTGATCGCGACGCCGGACGCCGTCCCGGAGATGATCCGCAGGGCATTCAAGCTCGCGCAGACCGAGCGCCCCGGCGCCGTCTACCTGGCTGTGCCGGAAGACATCGAGAAGGCCCGCGCGCGCGCCGGCGCGAGGCCGCTCGTGGTCAACACGCCCCGCCCCGACGAGCCCTCTGGGAGCCAGCTGCGACGAGCCGCGGACGTCCTGCGCGCAGCGCAGAACCCGATCGTGCTGGCCGGTCACGGAGCCGCTCGCGCCGGGGCGAGCGACGCGCTCCGGCGCTTCGCCGAATCACTTGGCGTTCCGGTGGCCACGACGTTCCACGGCAAGGGGGTGTTTCCCGACGATCACCCGCAGGCGCTCGGCGCCGTCGGGTTCATGCGCCACGACTACGTGAACTTCGGCTTCGACCAGGCCGACGCGATCATCGCGGTCGGGTACGAGCTTCAGGAGTTCGACCCGGTCCGCATCAATCCGGCCAGCGACAAGAAGATCATCCACATCCATCGCTTCCCCGCCGAAGTCGACCTCCACTATGAGGTCGAGGTCGGTCTCCAGTCGGATATCGGCCGCACCCTGGACGCACTGGCGGCCGAGGTCGGGAGCCGCTTCGAACCCGACATCGGCGGGCAGCGAATCCGCGCGATGCTCGCCGGCGAGCTCGAGCGCGGGCGCCGGGATGAGCGATTCCCGGTCGCCCCCGCGCGGATCGTCGCCGACACCCGCGCGGCGCTCGGGCGCGAGGACATCGTGCTGGTCGACACGGGCGCACTGAAGATGTGGATGGCGCGGCTCTATCCCACCTACGAACCGAACACGTGCCTGATCTCGAACGGCCTCTCGACGATGGCGTGGACTCTGCCCGGTGCGATCGGGGCCAAGATCGCGCGGCCCGAGGCCCGCGTACTCGTCGCCACGGGCGACGGAGCCTTCATGATGAACTCGCAGGAGATCGAGACCGCGCTGCGCGAGCGGATCCCGATCGTCGTACTGATCTGGCTCGACGACGAGTACGGCCTGATCAAATGGAAGATGGACCTCGAGCTCGGCCACCACGTAGACATCGCGTTCGGCAATCCCGACTTCGTCGCCTATGCCGATAGCTTCGGGGCGCGTGGCTACCGGATCGAAGCGCCCGGCGAGCTGCTGCCGACGTTACGCCGCGCTCTGGCCGACGACACCGTCTCGGTGATCGCCTGCCCGGTCGACTACTCGGCGAACCTCCAGCTCACCGACGCACTCGGGGAGCTGGACGAGTCGCTGTCGTGACAAGGGGTCACTGGAGCTGGGTCCCCAGCCAAATCACCAGGACCACGACCGCGATTCCTGCGAGCAGGCCGGCGAGCAGCCGGCCGGGAGCGACGACGCGCCGATCGACGGGATCGGTCGAGATCAGCTCCGCCTGGAGCAGGACCTCGCGCGCCGCGGCCTGACCGGACTGGGGCACGAGGACGTCGCGCGGGCCCGCGGCCAGGAAGTCCGGAACGTCGAATCCGGCGCTCCGGCGCAGCAGGCTCGGAACGCCCTCCTCGAGCAGCAGGCCCTGGATGAACTCCCCTTCGGCCTGATTGCGTGCGCCGACGACGTACACAAGCTCTCCCTCCGCGAGCTGCGGCTTGATCTTCCGTGCCCGCTCCTGCCGCTCGGTAATCAGATCGCCGCTCCGCGAGCGGCCGGCGTGGACCAGCGGAGTGCCGCAGGCCGGACAGAACCGCGCGTCAGCTGTGAAGGTGGCGGCGCACGTCGGGCACTCGAGCGCATCGAAATCGGAGCCCGAGGCTGTCACTCGACGACGAGCTCGGCCTGCGCCACCTGGCCATCGCGGATCGCGAAAGCGCGCACGTCCGGCTCCCCCCCCTTCAGGCCGACGATGACATACAGCGAATCGGGATAGAACGCCAGGTTGATGTCAGTCTGCGACGGGTACGGCTCGCTGCGCGGGTGGGAATGGTACACGGCGCCGATATCGAGGCCGGCGTCCTGAATCGCCTTCTCGATCCAGTACAGGTCCATGCTGTCGATCTCGTAGGCGTAGCGCGGGCTCGCGGCCGCATTCGTCGCAGGATGCACCTTCACGGCCTCGCCGTCGCGCGCCGCTACCATGCCGCAGCATTCGTCGGGCGCGACGGTGCGCGCGTGATCGACCATCTCGTCGTACAGGCTCTTGGCGATCTTCATCGGGGCGAGGCTACCAGCCGGTGCCGCGCCCGCCGTATCGTTCAGGAATGGCCCGCGCCGTAACCCACTGCCCCGACTGCGGTCAGCGTGTAACCCCGTTCGCGGCGGGGTGCGCTGTCTGCGGCGCCGATCTCGAGGCGGCGCGCGCGGCGAAGAGCGCCAAACGACGGATCGAGCTCCCCCGCGCCCGCTGTTACAGCGGCAGCTCATCCGGGAGGATCGACTGGGTCCATCTCGCGGTCGCGATCGTCGTGGCGCTCGCGATCCCGCCCGTCGGGCTGCTGCTCGCGCTGTACTGGGCATCCCGGCGTTACAACGACGGAGAGCCGGTGATGGCCGCCCTGATGCTCGCGGCGGCCGCGCTCGCAGCTGCGGCGATATTCGCGCCCGTGTGGTTCTTCAGCCACCTCGCGCACATTTAGCTGGCGGGCGTGGAGAGCGGATTCGTTGCTACGTGACGGTGACTTGCTCGCCGGTCGCGCCGCATGCTTCTGACGCCGGATTGTTGTTCGGGTCGCCGGAGTAGGCGGCGGTGTATCGGTAGGTCCCGGTCTTGGTGGGTTTGAACGGTCCGGAGCTGTAGCTCGCGTTCTTGTGGATCGTGACCGTGGAGGTGAACACGGGCGGGTGGGTGCAGCCCGTGTCGCCGGGGGCGTAGAGGTTGAACGTGATCGTCCCGGTCGGCTTATCCGCGCCCGACAGCGCGGCGACGTCATACACCTTTCGCCCGAGCGGCACCGACCCCGACGCGGTCGTGGCGAGCGCGGGGGTGGCCTTGGTTACGGTCACGACCTCGCCGGTCGCGGCCGCACCCCTCCGACGCGGCATTGTTGTTCAGATCGCCGGGGTACTCGGCGGTCCAGCGGTACGTTCCCGCCGCTGTGAGTGTGGTGGCGGTGGATGGGTAGCTGCCGTCGCCGCTGACCGGGATCCTGCTGGTGAACACCTGCGCACCCGAGCAGGTCGTGTCACCGGGCCCGTAGAGGCGGAACCTGATCCACCGCGACGGGGACAGCCCGCCCGAGAGGGTCGCGGTGTCGCTGACCTGCCCTCCCGCCGCGACCGTGCCGGACGCGGTCGTGTCCAGCGTGGTGTTGAGGCGTGAGACGATGACCGTCCCGCCCTTCGCGCCGCACGCGCTGGACGCGGGGTTGTTGCTCTGATCCCCGGAATAGGTGGCCGTCCACCGGTACGTCTCCCCGATCGCCGGCGTGAACGACCCGGAGTCGTAGCTGCCGTCGCCGCTGACCGGCACCGTGCTCGTGAACACCGGCACGCTCGAGCATGACGCGTCATTCGGCCCGAACAGCCGGAACGTGACAGACCCCGACGGCGACTGACCGCCTGACACTGTCGCGGTCGCGGAGACCTGCCCGCCGAGCGGCACCCCACCCGACGCCAGCGTCGACACCGACGGCGTCGACGCTGCCGTGTACATCTCAGAAAGCGGCTGAAGGGTGCCTCCGCCGGTCGGCCTGAACAGTCCTACCGACTGGCACCAGCTCACCGCCAGGCACGAGTCGCTGTAAAGGTCGCTCTGCATCTCGCTCGGCTGCGGCGTGCTCTGCACCGACCAGCCCGTCCCGTCCCAAACCTCCGCCAACGTCATCTCCGGATCAGAGCCACTCGCCTCCGCACCGACGGCGATGCACGCGCTCGCCGCCACGCACGACACGCCGACGAGCGCGTTCGCCGCGCTCCCCGGGTTCTGGCTCGCCTCAAGCGACCACGACGACCCATCCCACCCATCCGCCAACGACATCCCCGGACCACTGCCCACGTTGTAGGTGCCAACCCCGGTGCACGCACTCACGGACACGCACGCCACGCCTTCCATCGCCGCGGCAGCGCCGGTCGGAATCGGCGCCGTCTCGAGCGACCATGACGACCCGTCCCACCGCTCGACCAGCGGCACCTCCCCGACCGAGTCGACCACTGTCCCGACCGTCGTGCACGCGCTCGCCGACGAGCACGAGATCCCATACAGCTCGGCAAGCGACGTTCCCGCTGGCGAGGGCACCGAAACCACCGACCACGACGACCCATCCCACTGCTGCACCAACGGGGACTCGATCCCGCCGACGTAGCCCCATCCAGACGCGAAGCACAAGCTCGCATCGACGCACGACACGCTATAAAGCTTCGCGTCACCGCCGGGCGATGGGGACGGCAGGACCGCCCACCCCGACCCGTTCCACACCTCCGCGAGCGTCGCAAAGTAGGGCGACGCCGACGAGGTTTGCGTGCCGACGGCCATGCACCAGTCAGCCGACACGCACGACACCCCCAGCAGCCCGCCCCCCGATGCTTGACTCGATGCCGGCAGGCTCTGCACCGACCACGCCGACCCATCCCAATCCTCGGCCATCGGCAACTGACTGGCGCTGGCCTCGTAATACTCTCCGACCCCGATACACGACGACGTTGTCACGCAAGACGTCGAGTACAGGATCCCTCCCACCGCCCCCGCTGGCACGGGAACCGGCACCAGCGACCACGTCGACGCGCCCGCGGCCGCCCAGCTCAGCGAAGCTACAGCCAACGCTGTGACGCGACCATCCACCGGCACCTCCCGCGCGCGCCCCACCGTCCTGCTCGCATGTCGCGATTGTCGCACGACTGTCAAGGCTCCGGCGCGACCCCCCGACCACAGCGTCGTCGAGTAACGCCCCGGTCACTCTCTGCCGATACGTGAGCAGGGCACTCATCGTGACCGCAATCAAGGAAAGAGACTTCACATCGCGACTTGGCCGCTGACACCGATAGATCCTCCAATCACCGCGAGCACCACAGAGGTCGTCGACGGCGACTTGGTTCCCGTCGACGCAGGGTCCCCGTCCGCGACGGAGCCGATCGTGATCACGCTGCCTCCATCGACCGGCAGCGATCTCTTGGTTGGTGTCAAGACGATCTCGAACAAGACCCCACCGACGTCCGTCACGGTTACTTGTGCAGAAGGCGACGCCTTCAATAAGAGCGGCGGACCGGTGACGACCGTAGATGTGTCGGCTCTCGGTGCGGCGCTGCTGCTGCAGTACAACCACCTGCAGCACGCGTGGTATCCGTTGGGTATCGATATCGAGACGAGCTCGGTGGCTGTGAGTCCGCCTACGGTGGTTCCTGAGGCTGTCAACACTGGCTACTTCTTTCAGTCGAATAGTGGGCTTGATCCGACCGGGGCGACCGCTCCGCTTGGCTTGTTCTTCCCGCCGAGCGCGGCGGTGTGGGGGCTCACGAACACGTTTGCCGAAGAGGGCACCGCGGATCTTGGGTCGATCTATCAGATCCTTAGCGTGCTCGAGAACACGGGTAACCGGTCGGCGATCGCCGTCGCGGGTTTCGCGACGGGCGAGAGGGTGTGGGGCGGGAACTTCGGGGTCGAGGCTAGTGGCGATGGCGAGTGCGTGGGAATCGGAGTCGAGGTTGATTTTGGCCTGATCGCGGCGAGTACGGGTATGGCTGTCGGTCTTCATCTCGGGGCTCAGGGCGGGGCGGGGAACCCCGCCGAGTTCGTCTCGCTCACCGCGGAGGGGTTCAGCTACCCTGGGCCCAAATCGGGCTACTCGATCGGCGTCCTCGGGGAGCAGGACCTTGTCACGTTGTCGGTTAGTCAGGTACCGGATGTAACAGGCACCCTGATTCTTAGCTCGAGCACGCCCGTTACGCTGCCGCTTGCTGGCATCCCCACTTTCGATGCCCTCCATCCCGGCGCCTTCGTCTATAACGGGAACTACTATCTGTTTGGTGGAGTTGCCGAAACGTACGTGATGAACGACACGCTCACGGGCGTCACGCTGTACAGCGGGTCGCCGGCGATGTCGATCCCGCCTGCGGCGACGATCGTCGTTGGCACTCAGCCGCTCGGCGTGGGTGCTGTGACAGCAAACATCACATCGGCCAACGGCGCGATGGAAGCATCACAGACGATTACCACGACGCCGAGCGATCTGATGGTGGGCTCGACGCTGGGCTTTCCGGCATCTGGCACGTGCGTGGTCGGTGGCGTCGCGGGGGTGCTTGTCGGTTACACTGGGACGAGCGGGGGAAACGAACTTGTCGACTGTACGGTTGCGTCCGGCAGCTATACGGCGCTGTATGGTGCGCCGGTGTGGGCGTGTGCGGTGAATGTCATGGGGCACACTATCTCGAGCACGCCGTCGACCCTGACCGTGACTTCGAACGCTGGATTCAGCGCCACGGGCGGGATATGCTCGGTAGCGGGGGTGTTGGCACCGGTTACCTATACCGGGATGGGCGGAACGACGATGCTTCTGGACTGCACGGTTCCGCCAGGCAGTGGCAGCTTTACCGCGACCGATAACGGTCCGGTGATCATGCAACCTGCGGCCGGGTCGCCTGGAGCGCTTTTCGAGGTGATCAACAAGGTGAGTACCGGCAAAGCGATCGACCTCTTACAGGGCATCTACGCTGTCAGCGGGATTCACGTCCCTGCATCATCGATCGTATCCTCGCCCGCGGTCGAGGTCACCGCCACTGGGGGAACGATGTCGACCGCGGAGGGAATCCTATTCAGCTCCGCGGACGCAAGCACAGCGGCGTTTGGCATCAGTTTCGATGGAACGCTCACGCTTGTGACCGCTGATCTGACATTCGACTCTGAGACGGTGACGGGCATAACGCCGGCTCAGGCCGTCGGAGCGGTGTTCAATATCGTTGGGTCGGGTGTCCCGCCTGGCGCGACCGTAACGATCACGGGCACGGGCACGGGCACGTTGAGCACCTTGGCGACCGCATCGGGGACGACGGTCCCGCTGGCCCTTTCCGGTGAGCAGTTCGTTGATCCCACGGGCACGCTCTTGAACGCCACCGGGATCTTCGCGAAGGCGAGCGACCTCACGCATGGGGTTTATTCGGTGGCCGGGCTTCAGGTGCCGGCGTGTTCGAGCACCGGCGCGCCGGCTGTCGAGGTTACCGCGATCGGAGGAGCGAAGTCGAGCGGAGCTGGCATCCTGTTCGACTCCGGGGACACGTCCACCGTCGAGTACGGCATACGGTTCCTCGACGCCGGGCTGACTGACGTCACCGCGACACTCAGCTCGTCTGAGTCCGTGACGGCTATCAATTTCGCTCAACCAGTAGGCGGCCCGGCCACTCCGATTACGGGTCCGGGCATTCCGTCGGGCGCTACGCTGCTAATGACGGCACGGGCACGACAGGAACCCTGTCCAGTCCCGCTACGCTGACTGCAAGTGAGGTCCCCCTGAGCCTCGGCACGCCACAGCCATGCGTGAACCCGGCTGGGTATCTGGTAGCGGCAAACGGGACTTACGCCAAGGGACTCGCCTTCGGCGACGCCTCGTTTACCGACAGCGCGATTGACCTCGGCGACGGAAACAACGTTCGCGCCGGGCTGATCACGGGCGCGATGATCGGCCTAGCCCCCGCCGAGAAGATCGGCTTCTGGGGGAACACCCCGATCATCCGGCCCTCAGCCGTCGGCTCGAACGTCGGCTACGACGCCGGCACCCACAGCACGACGTTCCACTCCGACGACATCTACAGCGGCGACGTCGGTTCGACCGCGTACACGATCAACGGGATCGTCGCCGCGCTGAAGAACATCGGGCTGCTCACACGATGATGGCCGCCGACGGGCACGCTGTGGACCACGAGCCCGGGGGCCGGGTCACCGCCGCCGATCTCGACGGGAGCGAGAATATCGCGCCCGACGTTGGAACCAGGATCAGCGCGGAGGACCTCCGCCGGCATCAGCGGATGCTCAAGCTGTTGGCGGACGCTGAGCAGCTCGAGGCGCAGATGAAGCAGCTCGGCGGCCGCCGAGCTGCTTCTATCGGTCTTCAAGATCTGGTCAGAGGAGCTGCACGAGCGCGCCGCGAATTTCAGGCGTCGACTGGGAGTACGTCCCGTGGCGAGATCGCGAAGGAACGCCTGGCGTTCTGTATGCCCAGAAGCGTCGACCGAGTAGACAGTCGATCTCTGCCGGCGAAAGCGGAGAGCTTGTGATCCCGGCCCCGACAACCGGTGGATCTCGAGGATCCTCTCGCGGCGCGACTCGTTGACGTCGGCGAGCGCCACGAGTGGCGCCGCATCGATCAGTAGCGTCAGGTGCCGAAACCCTCCAGTAACTCTTGCTCGGGGATCTGCGAGATGGGGCGGGGGTCGCCGTCGATGCGCGGAAAGCCATCGGCCAAGATCTTCGCGAGTCGCACATCGGCGGCGCCGGCTGGATCGATCAGCGCTTCGAGGGCCGAGTCGTAGTCGGGCAGCGACAGGACAGTGCCGTCGTGCAGGACCATCAGGAAGCGGTCCATGGTTCGCAGGAAGGCGCGGTCGTGGGACACGGCGACGACGGTCCCCTCGAACGTGCTGTGCGCCTTCTCGAGCGCTTCGGAGGACTCGATGTCGAGGTTGTCGGTGGGCTCGTCGAGCAGCAGCAGGTTGTGCCCCTCGAGCTCGAGGACGAGGACCTCGAGCCGCGCCTTCTGCCCGCCGCTGAGGACGTCATAGCAACGCTGCGCGGCGTCGGCGAGGCCGTAGCGCGCCAGCGCTCCCATCGCGACCTGGACGCCACCGCCACGCACATGTTCGAGGACCACGTCGAGCGTGACGCGACCGGCGAAGTCACCGCGTGACTGAAGCTGGGTGAAGAACCCGGCAGACACGCGGGGCCCGACGACCAGCTCGCCGAGGTCGGGCTCTCGGTCACCGGCCAGCACCCGCAGCAGCTCGCTCTTGCCAGAGCCGTTGGGGCCGAGGACGCCGACTCGCTCGCCGAAGTGAACCTCCTCCGAAAAGGGCGACACGAGGCCGGCGATGCCAAGCGAGCGCAGATCGAGCACCCGCCTCGCCGAGTCGGCTCCGCGGATCCTCATCACGATCGACCCTTCGGCGACCGGTGCGGGCGGTGGCCCACCGTCACGGAACCGGTGCCAGCGGGTCTCGGCGGCGTCGGCCTTCTTGGCCCAGACGTCTGAGTAGCGAGCGCGCTCCTTGAATGTCTTCATCAGACCGAACAGGCGACGCTCCTCGTCGCGCCAGCGTTTGACGGCGTCGCCGAGCCGGCGCTGGCGCTCCGCGCGCGCGCGTGGGTACGAGGCATATGGACCGCCGTGCAGCCAGGCACCATTCCCCTCCAGGGTCAGGATCGAGCGAACCGCACCCGACAGGACCTCGCGATCATGCGAGATGATCAGCACCGTCTTCTTCGTCGCGCCGATCGCTCGCTCGAGCGCCAGCTTCGCCGGCACATCGAGGAAGTTGTCGGGCTCGTCGAGTAACAGCACCTCGGCGTCGGAGGCAAACAACACGTCGAGCACGAGGCGCTTGCGCTCGCCTCCTGAGAGCGTGACCGCGGGACGGTCCATCAGCTCCTCGAACGAGGCCCGCACGATCCGGCGGCAGGCTGCGTCCCACTGTCCCTCGAGCTCATAGCCGCCCAGCGCCGACCAGTCGGCGATCGCCGAACCGAGCTGCATTCCCGCTGCGTTGTCACCGGCCGCCAGCCGCGCCTCGCTGCGGAGCACGCGCTCGCCCGCGAGGCGAACGGTCAGCGGCGCCAGCGAGAGCAGTAGCTCCCGCACGCTACGCGAGTCGTCCGCGGCACCCACGTCCTGGGCCATATAGCCGACGATCCCGCCGACCGACGCCTCTCCCTCGTCGGCCTGGAGCTCGCCGGTCAGCACCCGGAAGAGCGTGCTCTTGCCAACCCCGTTGGATCCCACCACCCCGACGTGCTCACCCGAGGACACACGAAACGAGACGTCAGAGAACAGCAGCTCGCCGCCTGGGTGGGCATAGGCGAGATGAGAAGCGACAACGTGACCCATCGGGATTCATCGTAAGGACTCGCTCGCCCCGACCTCGGACGTACGACAGGGGTCCGGCCTCCGCCGGCATCGAACGCGGTCAGATCAAAGCCGTAGCCTTAGCCAAGGGCCAGCGACTCGTGAAGCTCCGGGGGGCGAGCTGGAAAAGCCACAACAGTTGGGGAAAAGCCAGCACGGGCGGGTCACGGCGGACGGCGACGCCGATGTCGAGCGCGCCGCCGCTGAACTGCCCGATGGCACCGTTCGCCAGGCTCGCATACGGCTATCGCTGGTCGTCGATGCCGAGCGGACCCGAGCTCTCGCCGCCCGCCGGCTAACCGCTCGCGCGGGCTTTCCGGCGGATCGCGAACATCGGAGTGCCGCATTCGGGGCAGTAGCCCGACCAGCCGGGCCGGCCGTTGGGGAGGGTTATCGCCTCGGCGTCCGCGATCGTGACCTTCGCGCCGCAGACGCAGTGACCCGTCGGTTCGGCATCTGGTGCATCTGGGGATGGATCGACCATGTCTAGAAGCATATGTGCGCTTGGCGGCGACCGATCATTTCGGATCGACAGCGGCGGACTCACGTTCAGGATCGGAGCCAAACTCGAGCCTGCCGAGGATCCGGCGTAACTGACGCGCCTGCACGAGGAGCCTGCCGGAGGTATCCCAGACGTCGGTGTCGTCGATCGACCAACCGGCGCGGGTACTGACGTTGCGTTGGATGACGAGTACGCAGCCCTCGACGGGTTCTGCCGCAAGGTCGGCGTGGAGGTGGACGCTGAGCTGCACGGTGGGGATCGCAACGGGGGCGCTCAGCAGCGGATAGATGCCGGGGGGCAGCGCATCGACCACGATCAACGAGACCGCGGCGTCGACGGGTATCGGCGGATCGAGGCGCAGCCACACGCACATCTCCGCTGATGCTGCGCCGCTCAGAGGAAGGGCCCCACCGGCAGGACGGATCTCGAGGTGGGCCCCGATCGGCACGATCTGTTCCGGAACGGGGATGCGGGCGCAGTCATCGGGCGGAGGAACGGCCGGGGCGCTTGGGTACTGCAGCGTCGTGCCGTTCGTCTCGGCAGCGCCCGCGAGCGTGATCGAGCAGGTCAACAGCGTGCGGCTGTCCTGTGTGGCGGTGACCTCGACGACCTGGAGCCCGCGTCCGGTTCGCCTGAGCACGGAAGTGAAGCTCAGGCTCTCGCCGTCGGATCGCTCGAGGTAGCGCAGATCTATCGATCGCACCGCCGAGCTCGGGCTGAGCTCACTGCCGGCGCCGGTGGCGAGCGCCCCGAGGACGCCGCCGTGGGGTCCGGACCAGGCCCACCAATCGCGTTGGATCGAGACCTTCCACGCTCCGGGTCGCGATCGTCGAGCTCCGAGTAGCTCCCACAGGAGGTCGCTCATCTGGTCGCGATCGCTTTCGAGGTAACGGCGCGGTGCATCCGCACAGGACCGAGCATCGACAACGCCGCGCCGGCGGCGAGCGCCGTCAGGATCATGAACAGCCAAACGTGTTCGAACGGCCCGGGACCCCGGCCGGGGGCTCCGAGGATCGCTACCAGGATCGCGACTCCCAGCACCGAGCCGACCTGTCGCGACATCGTCAGGATCGCGCTGCCGGTCGCGAACCGCGCCGGCGGCAGTGG
>Ga0302326_10003089_pt1 | contig 39556 bp, 28 predicted proteins | sample Palsa_T0_3_FD_202264 | JGI IMG/M metagenome (GOLD analysis project Ga0302326, IMG submission 202264) | Peat permafrost microbial communities from Stordalen Mire near Abisko, Sweden - Palsa_T0_3 | ecosystem: Environmental > Terrestrial > Soil > Palsa > Peat permafrost | place: Sweden: Abisko... | reverse complement strand
GGCCGCTCCCCAACACCCCCATCCGGGACCGTGCGGGCGACGATCGGGACCGCGCGGGCGATGATGGCGACCGCCGCTCCAGGACGCTCGCAACGGCTGCCGCTGTGGCGTTGGCCACCGCTTGCGTGACGCTCGTCTGCTCGGCCGCGTGGGCGGCGGCCTTCGACCCACACGGCATCGACTGGGAGGGCCTCTCGCAGTTTGTGGACATCGCCGAGCACGAGGTCGGCCGCGGCCGTGTCGTTTCGACCGCGACGCTCGACGTTGGGCAACTCGAAGCGACCGACGCCGTCTTCATCGTGCACCCGACCCGCGCCATCGATGCCGAAGAGCTGTCGGCGTTCATGCGGGCCGGTGGGAGGGTCGTCGTCCTCGACGACTACGGATCGGGCGACGGATTCCTCAGGCAATTCGGGATCCGAAGGGTGCCTCTGCCGGTGCACCCCGCGGAGATGCTGCGAGGAAACCCCGCCCTCGCCATCGCGGAACCCGCGGCCGAGCACCCTGTGGTGCGATCGGTGACGCGCGTCGTCACCAACCACGCGACCGGTCTCGAGCACTCGGGCCTCTCGCCCGTGCTCGTGGTGCGCGGCAGCGAGGAGCCCGATGTGCTCCTTGCGCTGGCCGGGAGCGTCGGACACGGCCGGCTCCTGGCGGTGGGGGACGCGTCCGTCGTCATCAACGCGATGCTCCGCTTCCCGGGAAACCGCGCGCTTGCGGCGGGGCTCGTACGGTACGCCACCGAGGACGCCCCTACCGCGCGCCATGGCGGCAAGATCTACCTGCTGACGAACGACTTCGACACGACAGGGACCTTCGGCCACGTCTCGCCGGCCGTCAGCGCAGCGGCTGCGCTGCGGCGCGCGCTCGCCGGAGGGGTCGAGGAGCTGCGCCAGAACGGAGCTCCGCCGCCCGTGCTCTACCTGGCCGCGGCGGCCACCGGCCTCGGCGTGGTCGTGTGGACGGCGCTCCGAGGCGCCCGGATGCACAAGCCCCTCGAGCCGAGGTTCGTGCGGGCGGTGCCGGTCGCGGCCCAGGGAGGCGTCGCCGGACATGCCGCCGTGCTCGCCGCGCCGGGCGGATCGCGCGTGCTGGCGATGCTGGAGCTGAAGAGCGCCCTCGAGGAGCAGCTGGCCGTCCGCCTCGGCCTGGATCGCGCCCCGGCTCGCGAACAAATCGTCGCGAAGGTCCGCGCAGCCGGTCTCCTCGCCGAGGACGACGCCGACGCCCTCGCCTCGCTGCTCGCCAAGTTCGCCCGCGTCGAGCAGCCGGCGGCGGCGGCCCGGGGCGAAGCGCGGAGCTCTCTCCGTGACCGGGAGGTGAACGCGGCCGCCGGGGAGGTCTCGCGGCTGCTCGCGGCGGTAGACGCAGCGCGGCGTGGTACAGTCGTCAAGCCGTGACCGCCGCCGCGAACACGAACGAAATTGCCGCGGCACGCGAGCGCCTCGACGACGTTCGGCGCGAGGTCGCGCGGGTGTTCATCGGCTCGACCCGCCACATCGACACGATGCTCCTGGCCCTGCTCGCGCGCGGGCACGCGCTGCTCGAGGGTGTCCCCGGCATCGCCAAGACGACGCTCGTCAAGGCCTTCGCGACCACGCTCGGCTGCAACTCGCGTCGCATCCAGTTCACGCCCGACCTGCTGCCCGCCGACATCACGGGGACGTACGTCCTGTCGCCGCGCGAAGGGACGTTCGCGCTCCGCCCGGGGCCGATCTTCGCGAACGTCGTCCTCGCCGACGAGATCAACCGCGCGCCCGCCAAGACGCAAAGCGCGCTGCTCGAGGCGATGCAAGAGCGGCAGGTCACGATCGAGGGCGACCGGTTCGAGCTGCCGTCGCCGTTCCTGGTCCTCGCCACGGAGAACCCCATCGATCTCGAAGGCACCTACGCGCTGCCGGAGGCGCAGATCGATCGCTTCCTCGTCCGCGTCTCGATGGGCTACCCGAACGCGCGGGAGGAGGCGCAGATGCTCAAGGCCCACGGGGCCGATCCGCCGACGGCCCGGCCCGTGCTGTCGGCGCGCGACGTGGTGCAACTGCAAGGGATCGCGTCGCGCGTCTACGTCGAGGACGACCTGCTCGAGTACGCCGTCGCGATCTCCGCCTTCACGCGCGGCCACCAGCGCGTGACCCTGGGCGCGAGCCCCCGGGCCACGCTCAGCCTCGTTCAGGCGGCCAAGGCGTGGGCGATGATCGGCGGCCGCCCGTTCGTCGCCCCCGACGATTTGCGCGCCATCGCGCCGAGCGTCCTCGCCCACCGGCTCATCCTGACGGCCGACGCGGAAGGCGAGGCCGGCGCGCGCGAGCGCCTGGTCGAGGAGGCCCTGTCGAAGGTGAGCTACCGTCGGGGGATGCGGGCGGTCTGAGACGTGCAGCTCTACCCGACGCGCTCGACCTTCCACGTCGCGGTCGCGGGCGCCGGGCTCGTGGCCGTCGGCGTCGCCGAGCGGCTCGCGCCGGTCGCGGCGTTCGGGGGCGCCATGCTGCTCGCGGTCGCCATCGGCCGAGCCGTGGCGACGCTGGCCGTGACGCGCTTGCGGACGGCGGGGTTCGAGATGGTCTGGACGAGCAAGACGCGGGTGCAATCGGTGGCGCTCGGCGTCCCCGTCGTGCTCGAGGGCGAGCTCCGCAACCGGGGCAGCGCGCCGGTCCGCGCGGTCGCCTTGCGACCCATCGTGTCCAGCTTGCTCGAGGCCTCGGTGGAGCCGAAAGCGGTCGACCTCGCGCCGGGGGGGCGGGCGCGCATCGCCGTGACCGTGCAGCCGCGTCGGGTGGGCCGTTGGGGCGTCCACGGATTGGCCCTCGAGGTGAGGGGGACGTCGCTCGGCGGCGAGGCGCTGTACGAGGTCCCGTTGCTCTTCGCGAACCCGCACGGGATCGAGGTCCTGCCGCAGACGTTCGCCGCGCTGCTCTCGTCGCCACGGGGAGGGCGCGCCCGGCGCGCGGCGGAGTCGGGACGGGCGTTCAACGTTCCCGGCGATGGCGGCGAGCTGCTCGAACTGCGCGACCACGTCCCGGGCGACGCCTTCAAGCGCATCGCGTGGAAGGCGAGCGCGCGCCGCGGGCGTCTGCTCGTACGGGAGATGGCGCGCGAAGGGCGAGACATCGTGTGGCTCGTCGTCGACGCCTCGGTCGAGCTTTGGGCGGGCGCCCCCGGGCGTGCTCCGCTCGACGGCGTGGTCGAGGAAGTGGGCGCCCTGGCCGTGCGTCATCTGTGGCGCGGTGAGCGCGTCGGGCTGGTCGTGACGGCCTCGCGGGTGCGGTCGTGGATTGCGCCGAGCGAGGGGGCCGCGCACGGCGCGGCGATCGCCAAGGCCCTCGCGAGCGCGTCGAGCGTGGTCGACGCCGACCGCTCGGAGCTCGACGAGACCATGGTCGCGAGCCGCGTGGCGGAGCACGCACGACCGCTCGATCCGCGAGCGCTCGCCGACGTGCGAAAGGGCGACCTCGACGCCCTGGCGCGGCGGGCCGACGAGCTTCGCGTTCACGCGCCCTTCTCGCCGCGAGTCCCCTTCGCGCCGACACCGAGGGAGCAAAGCCTGCGGCACTACCTCGCGGCGTTCGGCGTCGAGTCGCCGCCCAGGGCAGACGGCGAGCGCGAGGCGAGCGAGAGGGCGCTGGCCGCCGCCCTCGAGCGGCTCGCCGCCGAGAAGCCGCGCGCCAGCGTGATCCACGTCTGGGCTCCGTCACCCGTGCGCGCCGAGGGGATGGCCAAGGCCCTGACCCGCGTTCGGGCGGCGCGGATCCGCGTGCGCTGGACCGTGCCGGCGTTCGACTCTGCCGTCGGGGCGGATCCCTCGCCGCGCAGCGCCGTCGCGGACGCCGTGGACGACGCCGTACGGGCGCGCGCAGCCGCGGCGCGGTGGCGCGCCGAGCGGCTCCTGCGACGGCTGGGCGTGCAGGTCGTGGCGCCGCCGCGAGCTCCGGCGGCCGCCAAGGAGACAGGCCGCGAACCAGCCGAAGGGGCGACCGGGTGACCTACCGCGATCCGCGTTCCCTCCTGCGGGCCGCGGGCCTTCGGCCAAAAAAGACCTTCGGGCAGAACTTCCTCGTCGCCGAGTCCATCGCAGACGCCATCGCGAGAGCGTGCGTCCCGGACGCGGAGGTCGGACGGGCGCGGGTCGTGGAGATCGGCGCGGGGACCGGGGCGCTCACCCATCGGCTCGTGCAGCGCGCGATGCACGTCGTGGCGATCGAGCGCGACCGCGACCTCGTGCCGGTCCTGGCGGAGGCGATGGCGGGGACGGACACGGAGGTCATCGAGGGCGACGCCCAGCAAGTCGACCTAGCGTCGTTGCTCGGCCCGCCCACGGAGGGAAGCCCTCGCGTCCTTTGCGGCAACCTCCCCTACTCGATCACTGGCGCGCTGCTGCGCCGGGCGGTGGAGCACGCGGCGTCGGTGGACCGGGCGGTGTTCATGGTGCAAGACGAGGTCGCGCGGCGCCTGACGGCCACGCCGGGCGGCAAGGAGTGGGGCGCGCTCACGGTCTTCGTCCGCGCGGCGTTCGCGACGCGGCGCGTGCTGCGGGCGCCGCCGGGCGCGTTTCACCCGGCGCCCGAGGTGACGAGCGCGGTCGTCGAGTTCGTGCCCCTCCGGCCGCCGCGTGCACTCGAGACGGAGACCTTCCGCGCCCTCGTCCGCGGGGCCTTCGAGATGCGCCGCAAGACGCTTCGAAACGCCTGGGCGTCGCTGGCGCCAGGCGCCGGCGTGCTCGAAGAAGCGGCGGCCGCTGCCGGGGTCGACCTGCGCGCGCGCGGCGAGACCCTCGACGTGGAGTCTTTCGCGCAGATGGCGGCGGCCCTCGAGGCGCGCGCGAGGAGCTAATCCGCGGCCAGTCAGCGCTGTCCCGTCAATTGCTGCAGGGCTTCTTTGGCGTCCGCCAAGTCCGGCGAGTTGACCGTCGCGAGCTCGATGAAGCGCTGGTAGTGCTCGACGGCTTCGGTGCGGCGGCCCATTCGGCGGAGCCCCTCGGCCGACGCGAACTCGAGATCCGCCAGCCAGCCGGGGCGCGGTGTCAGCTTCTCCGCCGTCGGGAGGGCCAGCAAGAACTGCGGCAACGCCGCGCTGGTGCCGGCCTGCTCCTTGAGGAGCCGGCCGTAGCGCCAGTGCCAGAACGGGTGCTTCACCGTCCCGTCGTCCTGCGTCGCCGTCCCATCGCCCGCCATGGCCTTCGCCCACTCCGCGAGCGCGGCCGCGCTGTCGTTCTTGTCCGTGTAGCACTCGGCGAGCGTCGCGTGCGCCTCGTAGCGTGACGGGCGAAGCTCGAGGGCGCGCTTCTCGTCCTTGATGGCGTCGTCGAGGGCGGCGGTGACGCGCTCGACGATCCCGCGCTGCCAGTAGGCTTCGGCGTTGACCTTGTCGAGCGCGAGGGCCTTGTCGACCTCGTCTCGGGCAGTCTCGAGCTCCGCGGGGTTCGCGTCGTTGGCGGCCCAGGCGAGGTACACGTGGTACTCGGCGCGGTTCGGATCGAGCTCGACGGCGCGTTTCAGGTAGCGCAGGGCGTCGACGGCCGCGGGCCCCGCCTGGAGCATCAGGGCCCGACCGATGAAGTGGTGGGCCTCGGCGCTCTGCGGCCTCTTCTCGAGCACCTTGCGCAGCATGGGCAGGGCCTCGTCGGGACGGCCGATCGACACGTACGCGCTCCCCACGCGCAGCTGCAGGTCCGGGTCGTCCGGGGCCTTCGCGAGCGCTCCGTTGAACTGCTCGATCGCCCGCTGCACGTCGCCGGAGGCTTCGAACAGGACGCCCCGCTCGAGTGAGAGTCCCGGGTACTCCTTATCGACGGCCGCGACCTTGTCGAACTCGTCGCCCGCCTCGTCGAACTTGCGCAGCCGCAGGAGCGCGACCCCGAGCCGGAAGTGGGAGGCCACGTCCTTCGAGTCGCGGGCGAGCGCCGCGCGGTAGTGGCCCATCGCGGCGTCGTAGTCGCCTTGCAGCTCGCTCACTTCGCCGAAGGCGCGCTCCAGCGCGGCGGACTCGGGGAGCGACTTCTTCGCGTCGTCGAGCGTGGCGCGCGCGTCGCTCAGGTGCCCGCGCTCGGAGAGCAGCTCCGAGAGGGCCACGTACGGCAGGACGGCGCCGGCGCGCGAAGGGTCGACGTACGCCGTCGCCGCGCGCAGGTCGGCCTCGGCCGCGTCGTTGTTGCCAAGGTGATGCTCGACCTTGCCGAGGACGATGAGCACCGGAATGCTCTTCGGGAACCGCTCACGGGCGGCGACGAGCTGCTGCTTGGCGTCGGCCAGCCGCTCGAGAGCGAGCTTCGCTTCGGCGTCGTTGGCGATCGTCTCGGGGGAGTTCGGATCGATGAGCAGCGCCGCGTCGAACCGGGCGAGGGCCTCGGTGTACCGCCCCTCGTTCAGGAACAGTCGCCCTTGGCCGTTCAACGCGTCGAAGTTGCGGGCGTCGAGCGTGACCGCCTGCGTGAACGCGTCGCGCGCGTCGCTCGCGGCCCCCTTGTCGAGGCTGACCCACGCCCTGGCTGCGTAGGCCGCGGAGAGCTCCGTGGGGGACGCCTTGGCGCGAGCCGGACCGTCCAATACGACGGCCAGGTCCGCGACCGCCGCGGCCGCATCCACCTGCCCGCTCCTCGGGCGCGCGCGGAGCGTCAGCGCGCCCACGTGCTGCGGAGACTTGGCGAGGGTGGCGGCGATCTCGCGCTGAGTGGCCGACGCGTCGTGCATCAGGTCGTAGGCTCGCGCGAGGCCAAAGTGAGCGCGCGCGTCGTCGCCCAGGCCGAGGGCGCGCTTGAAAGCCGCGAGGGCAGCGCCGCCGTCGCCCGCGGAAAGCGCCACCTCGCCGCGCAGCAGCGCGATCTCGCCCTGAAGCGCGGCGTCGGCCGGGTTGCGCGCGGCCGCGTCGAGCTCCTTGCCCGCGCGATCCAGCTCCCCGCTCTCGGCCGTCTGGGCGCCCGCCGCCGCGTCGGCGTAGGGGACGACCTGGTTGGATGGCAGCGTCGTCAGCAACTGCTTGGCTCGCGCGCCCCGCGCCGTGTCGCCCCCGAAGCGGACGTTCGCCTGGTAGTCGACGAACGCCGCAACCGCGGTGAGCGAATTGGCCCGCGGAAAGCGCGCGTGCGCCGCGGCGACGGCCTCGACGGCCTTCTTCGCGCTCTCGAAGGTGTCGGAGGCCATCGTCGCACGCGCGTCGCCGATGGCCTGGGCCGTCACCTTGGCGTACTCGCCGGCCCGAGTCATGTCGCTGATGACCAGGTAGCCGAAGGCGCCGTACGGGGTGACCTGCAGCGCGGCGCCGCCCAAGAGGACGACGACGAACACGGCGACCGCGATCCCGATGGCGAGTGTCCGCCGTGGCCGAGGCGTCTCTTCTTTGGGTGGTTCTTTGCCTTTGACCGCCACGGGCATCACGACGTCGAGCTTCGGCCCCCGGGGTGGCGAACTGCTGATCCGCGCTTCGGCGCCGATGGCGGCCTCGGTGCCGATCGCGGCCTCGGTGCCGATAGGCACCTCCGGGGCGCTCTCCGGGTGGCCGCCTCCGAGCTCGACCTCGCCGAAGCTCATGCCGCCGTCGTCCCTCGTGACCTCCGCGCCACCGGTGGGCTCCGGGGACGGCACGATGGATGCGCGGCCCGTCGGCGGCCGGATCGACCGGCGCTTCCCGTCGAGCTGCAGGTCGCCGAAGTCCGCGGCCGGGTCGATGGGGGGCTGGCTCTTGCCCGCACCCGGCACGCCCGCGGGTATCTCGCGCGGCAGGTCCATGTCCCCGAAGAGCGCGAACTCGTCGCTGGGGGGGCGACCGGAGGGCTGCCGGGGGGAGCTTGGCGGCACGGATTCGTTCGGCGTCGGCAGGTCGATCTCCCCGAACGCCATGCCCCCGGCAGCAACGGGCAGGTTGTTGTGGGCGACCGCGGGGAGAGCGGGACCGCCCGCGATCGGCAGCGACGCGGCGACGTCGGGGAGCAGCTGCGCGGGCGAGGGCAAGCCGACGGCCGACACGATGGGCAAGTCGTCGAAGGTCCCCCTGCGCTTGGCCGTCGGGAGGTCGACGGCGACGGCGGGCAGCGAGTGCGCGACGGCAGGCAGCGAGTGCGCGACATCGGGCAGCGAAGGCGCCACGATGGGAAGGTCGGCGTCGAGGTCTTTGGCGCCGCGCCCCGCGGCCACGGGAAGGTCCATCTCGAAAGGCTGGGTGAGCTTGGCCTTCGGCCCTGCGGCGACCACCGGAAGGTCCTGCTCGAATGGCTTCGGCGCCGCCGGAGGAGCCTTCGCCGCCGCGGCCACCGGGAGGTCCGCGTCCATCGGTCGGCCGGGCAAAGGACGTTTCGGGGGAGGCGCGCCCCGCGTCGCGGGCAAGTCGGCGGAGACGACCGGAAGGTCGAAGTCGAGTTCGTCGACGGGCGACGACGACGGCGTCGGTTTGGCGGGCGGCTGCGGGCCCCGCGAGACCGTCGGTGGCGCGGCAGGGGACGCCCCGGCGGGCGCGACGCCCGCTCGCGGTACGGGCGGCGGCGGCGCCTTCTTTGCGGGCGGCGAAACGACCGGAAGGTCGGGTTCGTCGAGACCGCCCAGCGACGCCGGAAAGTCCGAGGGGAGCTCGGGCCGCATGGGAGGAAGAGGCGGGGCCGGGCGCGCCACGGCCGGGGGCGCGATGGGCGGCGTGGCGGGAGGGACCGCCGGCGCACCGCCGGACGCCGTGGGGGGCGCCGGTGCCACGCCCATCATGGTCCTCTTCAAGGCAGCCATCGGCGACGGCGGAGGTTTGGCCGGGATGGTCGCGGCGTTGTGCACCTCAGCGGGCGCGGGCACGTTGATCGGCCTTGGTAAAACGGGGGGCTTCGCCTGGAGCGTCGGCGGCACGAGCGGCTGCTTCACCCCGAGATCCGCCCCGACTCCCACCATCGTCGACCTCAGCGGCGACTTGGGGCGCTGGGGCGAGGCAGGTGACGCGGCGGCCGGCGCGGGCGGCGCGATTGGCGGCGCCGCCGCGGGAGTGAACGCCGGCTTGACCGGGGCGGCCGTGGGCTTCGCCGCGGGCAAATCTATCGCCGGCGTGGTGACCGGCGTGGTGACGAGGAAGGAGTGCCCGCACTTCGGGCATCGCATCTTCAGACCCGCGGGCGGTACCCGCCGCTCATCGATCTGAAACGGCGATTTGCACGACTCGCACTCGACCTTGAACATCCGCAATTGACGGTATCACATGGGCCCAATGCGGCCTCGGCGGGCCGGCCCTCTCGTGCTAACCGGTCCATCTTGACCGTGGATCGTCTCGTCGTCATCGGCGCCCGGCAGCACAACCTGAAGAACGTCAGTGTGAGCTTGCCCCGGGGCAAGGTCATCGTTTTGACGGGGCCGAGCGGCTCCGGCAAATCGTCGCTCGCCTTCGACACGATCTACGCCGAGGGGCAGCGCCGCTACGTCGAGTCGCTCAGCGCCTACGCACGGCAGTTCCTGGAGCAGCTGGCGAAGCCCGACGTCGAACGCATCGAGGGCCTCAGCCCGGCCATCGCCATCGAGCAACGGCCCCTCTCGAAGTCGCCGCGATCCACGGTGGGCACGGTCACCGAGATCGCCGACTACCTGCGCCTGCTCTATGCGCGCGTGGGGATTCCCCACTGCCCGAACTGCGGAAAGCGCATCGAGGCGCAGACGGTCCAGCAGATCGTCGACCGGATTCTCTCGATGACGGAGGGCACGAGGCTGTCCTTGCTCGCGCCGATCGCGCGGGCGCGAAAGGGCGAGCTCCGCCTCGAGCTCGAACGTCTGCGCCGGGAAGGCTTCGTCCGCGCGCGCATCGACGGCTCGGTCGTCGACCTCGGAGACGAGATCGAGCTCGATCGTTCGAAGGTGCACGACCTCGACGTCGTCGTCGATCGCCTCGTCCTCAAGGAGGGTCTCAAGGCGCGGCTGACGGACAGCGTCGAGCTGGCGCTCAAGCTCGGCGAGGGACGCCTCCTCGTGCAGGCCGGCGACGACGAGCCGTTCTGGATGAGCGAGCGCTTCGCCTGCGTCGACTGCGGGATCTCACTCCCGCCCATCGAGCCGCGGATGTTCTCGTTCAATGGACCGCACGGCGCTTGCCCCGCGTGCGACGGTCTCGGCGCGCGCGACGTCGTCGACCCGGAGCGCTGCGTGGGCGACCCTCGGCATACGCTGCGCGAGGGCGTCGTCCTCGCATGGGGCCGCCGCGGCAGCGTCGCGCTGGCGGGCGAGGTCTCCGCCGCCGTCGAGACTTTGGGCGTGAACCCGGACGCCCCGTGGGGCAAGCTGCCGGAAGAGCAGCGCAAGGCGATCCTCTTCGGCAAGGGCGGCCGATCGGGTGAAGGTCCGGCGCGTGCCCCGCGCGAGCACCGCAAGCGGGAGGGCACCAAGCGCAAAGGCTACGAAGGCGTCGTGCCGCGGCTCGAAGGGCGCCTGGCCACCCTGGCCGACGTACGCGTCGAACCCGCCGACGCCGAGGACCCGGAGGCCGGCGAGGGAGGGATCGCCGACGACGAGCTGGGGCGTTTCCTCGTCACCCGCACCTGCGACGCTTGCCACGGCAAGCGCCTCCGCCCCGAAGCGCTGGCCGTGAAGCTCGGGGGCAAAGACGTCGCGCAGATCGGAGCGATGCCGCTCCGACACGTCCGGAACTTCGTCGAGACGCTGGGCGGGGCAGCCGACGAGGCGAACGCCTTCGGCTCGCGCGAGCGCGCGATCGCCGAACCGCTGCTCAAGGCGGTCGCGGCGCGGCTCGGCTTCCTGATCGACGTCGGGTTGGACTACCTCGCGCTCGATCGCAGCGCGCAGACGCTCTCGTCGGGCGAGGGGCAGCGCATCCGGCTCGCCACCCAGATCGGCGCCGCCCTCGTGGGCGTCCTGTACGTGCTCGACGAGCCGAGCGTCGGCCTTCACGCCCGCGACAACGCGCGCCTCATCGAGGCACAAGGCCGGCTGCGCGACTTGGGCAACACCGTCATCGTGGTCGAGCACGACCGCGAAGCGATCCTCGCGGCCGACCACGTCGTCGACATGGGGCCCGGCGCCGGCGTGCACGGCGGCGAGATCGTCGCCCAGGGATCGCCGGCCGAGCTGATGGCGAACCCGCGCTCGATCACGGCGCCGTGGCTCAACGGGAAAAAGCAGCTCCCGGTGCCGGCCAAGCGCAGGACGCGCACCAAGGCGTGCGTGCGCGTCGTAGGGGCGCGCGCGCACAACCTGCGTGACGTGTCGGCCGAGATCCCCCTGGGCTTGTTCACGTGCGTCACGGGGGTCAGCGGCAGCGGCAAGTCGAGCTTGATCGTCGATACCCTGCTGCCGGCGGCGAGGGCGAAGCTCTACAACGCCACGGTCCCCGTAGGCGAGTGCGACCGGGTCGAAGGACTGGAGCACATCGACAAGGTCGTCTCGATCGATCAGGCGCCGATCGGCCGGACGCCCCGCTCCAATCCGGCCACGTACACGGGCATCTTCGCCCTGCTCCGCGATCTCTACGCGGCGCTGCCGGACGCGCGTGCTCGCGGCTACAAGGCCGGCCGGTTCTCGTTCAACGTCAAGGGCGGCCGGTGCGAGGCCTGCCAGGGCGACGGCGTCCTTCGCGTCGAGATGCACTTTTTGCCCGACGTCTTCGTCGCCTGCGACGCGTGCGCAGGCCTCCGGTACAACCGCGAGACGCTCGAGGTGAAATACCGTGGACTCTCGATCGCCGACACGCTGGGCGTCACCGTCGAAGCGGCGTCCGAGCTCTTCGGCGCCGTGCCCCGGATCGCCGACAAGCTCGAGGCGCTTCGCAAGGTCGGCCTCGGCTACGTGTCGCTGGGGCAACCGGCGACGACTCTGTCCGGGGGCGAAGCCCAGCGCGTGAAGCTCGCACGCGAGCTGTCGCGCAAGGCCACGGGCCGCACGCTCTACGTGCTCGACGAGCCCACGACGGGGCTGCACTTCGCCGACATCGAGATCCTGCTCACCGCGCTGACGGACCTGCGCGACCAGGGCAACACGATCGTGGTCATCGAACACAACCTCGATGTCGTGGCCTGCGCGGACTGGGTGCTCGACCTCGGCCCCGAGGGCGGCGAGGGCGGCGGCGAGGTCGTCGCGGCGGGCCCCCCCGAGGAAGTCATCAAGGTCGAGCGGTCACACACCGCGCGCTACTTGCGCGAGGTGCTCGCCCGCACGACTCCGGGGGCGAAGCGAAGCAAGGCTAGTTAATAGGGTACTAGTGAACGGGATTGCCGTTTCACCATGTGCACTTGCTCCGCTCGACTCCGCTCGCGCGCTCGGTGAAGACACTGCGGGCATGGTGGGAGCGCGGCCGCTCCCCCCATGAGCCCCCACCCGCAAGACGCTGTGCGTGCCTGAAGAGTGAGCGGGCGGGCGGCTAAAGCTCCAGTGGGATCAGAGGCGGAGGCCTCCGCGCGCCGCTTCTTGCTCCAGCTTGGGGGGTGTGGGGGGAGCGGCGCGAGCGCTCCCCCCACGCCCGCAGTGCCGCCCGCGAGCGCGCGAGCGGAGTCGAGCGAGGAGTGGAGCGAAGCGCAACGACGAGTCGAGCGGAGCGAGTGCACACGGTGCACCGTGTATCCGGTTACGAATAATCCTTCTCCATGCGCTCTTGATCCTCCTTGCAGCGGATGCAGAGCGTCGTCTCGGGGCGTGCCTCGAGGCGCTTGACCTGGATCTCCTCTCCGCACTCTTCGCAGATCCCGAAGGTGCCCTCGTCGATCTTGCGAAGGGCCTTCTCGATCTTGTCGAGAAAGCTCTTTTCGCGCCCGCGGAGGCGAAAGGTGAACGACTGGAGGTACTCGCTCGAGGCGAGATCCATCTCGTCGGGAAGGTCGTCCGTGTCGAGCGTCATGTCTTGCTCGAGCGTCTGTTTGGCCTTTTTGAGGATCTCGTCGCGCTTGTCGGTGAGCAGCGTTCTGAACTTCTTGAGGGTGGCCTTGTTCACTCGGTCGCTCCTGGACTTCGGCGGTTCCGGTTCACTCGAGGAAGGTCCATCGGGTAAGGTGCTTCAACCTAAGAGGCCGATGCCCCGCCCGACAGGGGCCGGCTACGTTAAACACCGAGATGGCGGCCGTCAATCGCCCGGGCCACCCGGCAATCCGAATTGGCATCGATGAAAACGGGCTCGGCCCGCGGCTTGGGCCGCTGATTGTCACCGCCATCGTCGCAAAGACCTGGGGGGTTGGGGGTGCTGGCGGAGCTGACGGAACGGGCGGAATCAGCGGATCAGGCGGAACGAGCGGAAAGAGCGCGGGGGACGGCCGAGGCCCGAACGGCCACGAAAGGGCCGAGCAGCGGGCGCGAGGGAGCCTCCGGACCCGCCTCGCTGACTCGAAGAAGCTCGTTTCGCACGGGAATACCGCCCTCGGGGAGGCCTGGGCCAGGGCCATCGTGGCCCGGATGGCCCGGCGCTTGGGCCCCGACACCGAGCCGGCGACGACCCCCGACGACCTCGTGCGGGCCCTGTCGATCGACCCGGCCGTGGCGCTCCGCAGCCCGTGCCCGGAGGCCCACGCCGAGCAGTGCTGGAACGCGCAAGGCGAGCGCCTCACGGCCGAACCGAAGCTTGTCAGGACGATCGAGAAGGACCTCGACAAGCTCGAGAGCCAAGGGGTCGACGTTCTCCGAGCCGTCTGCGTCATCACGTGCGCGCGGCGCCTCAACGAAGGCGTTGCCAAGGGGCTGTCGCGCTTCGACGTGGATCTCCACTGCATGGAGCGGCTGGCCATCGACATCCGCGCCCGCGAAGGGGAAAAAGAGGGGTGCGACGTGGTGGCCATCTGCGGCAAGGTTGGCGGCTACGATCGGTATCCGCCGGCCTTCGGTCCACTCGGGGGGCGCCTGCACGCCGTCGTCTCCGAGGGGCGCGCGCGGAGCGAGTACGCGCTTCCGGGGCTCGGGCGCATCGCTTTCGTGCGCGACGCCGACGACAGGCACTTGCTCGTGTCGATGGCGTCGCTGGTCGGAAAGTGGGTGCGCGACCTCTTGATGGCGCGCATCGTCCGATACCATCGCATCGCCGACCCGGAGCTACCCGAAGCGAGCGGCTATCACGATCCCGTCACCACGAACTTCATCGAGCTCACGCGGCTCGCCCGAAGCGCGCGTGCCGTACCCGACGACTGCTTCGCCCGCCGCGCCATCGGCACCGGCGTCGAGCCCTGAACCGCAAGGCCGGCGCGGGCCCCGCTACTTCAGCAGCCAGGAGGCGACCTTCGCGATCTTCTCGTCGCGCGTCAGCTTGAGCGAGGCCTGCTTGCTCGCCGGCGTCGCGGGATCCAGGACGAGTTCCTCGTCGCCGACACCTTCGACGAACGTGCCCCGTCGAGCGACCACGTACTCGGCCCGTGCGCGGTCGGGCCCTTCCTGCAAGACGACCAGGCTCGCCTCGTCACCCATGCCCTTGAGCGGGACGCTGCCCGGCTTCAGCTTGAAGGCGCGAAAGGTCTCCTTCGCGGCGTCGACCGCGGCGCTGACAACGGCGATCTCCCGCCAGCGCCGCTCGCCGTCCTTGTAGTAGCCGACGGCCATGGGCCCGACGCCCGCCAGGCCCAGGCCGCCACTGGGGTAGTACGCGACGCCGAGGGGCAACTGTGACGCGGCAGGCAACGCCTTGACCGCGGGCGGGAGGTCGTCCCCCCCCGGCAGTCGGGCTCCGAGGCCCTTCGCGATGACCCCCGTCGACTCCTGGTTGGCGAGGGCCATCCTCTCGGGGGTGATCTTGGTGTCTTCCGTGACGAAGGTCAGCTCGGCCAGGTAGGCGCCGCGCCAGACGTAGGCGTTGCTGCTGCTCATCGCACCGAGGGCCGCGAAGGGCGCCTGGTGCACCGACGCGCGCGCCGGATCGCCGTCGGCCACGACGCGCTTGGTGAACATCGCGTAGGCGCCGTCGGTCGTTGCGAATCGGGAGAGGTTCACCTCGACGCTGTTCGGCGCGCCCGTGCCGTCGACGTACCGGAGCACGACGACGCGATCGAGCCCGAAGCGCTTGTAGACCTCGCACTCGCCGTCGAACGCCGTCGTGCACACCTCGTCCATCGAGAGCTTGCCCTGGGCCCCGTACGTCTTGGGCTCGCCCTGGGGGTCGAGGCAGTAGCCGCCTCCAACCGGGGGTATGAACGGCGCGCTGATCGGGTCGGTGTCTTTGCCGCCCCCCTTGTCGCAGAAGTTGGCGTTGGAGGGGGCCGAAGCGGCAGGGGCGGCGCTCGCCGCGGGGGGCGGCGCTTCGCCCTTGGTTTCCTCCCCCTTGCAGCCCGCGGCGCCGAGGGCCAGGGCAAGAGCGACGGGGGCGACGGAGACGACTCGGGTCGAAAGAGGACGCATGCCGGAAGGGCAGAAGGGACCTGCGTCGCGGTGGTAGCACGTAGCAGCGCCGGTCCGCACGTTTTGCATGGGGCTGCAATCGTTGCTGCACCGGCGTTCGCGCCCGCCGGGTAAATGCGCGCGATTGCCCAAGATTCGTGCCGGCGTGCCGGCAAAAACAAGGGGCACGGGCCTTGCTCAGGCCGTTCTGATGGTGCCTTCGATGATTTGCTCCGGGATGTCAGCGCGGGTGGGCGCGGCATTCGGCATGCGCCGGACGACCCGGGCTACGAGAGCCTTCTCGCTCATCGAGTTGATGGTCGTCATCGTCATCGTCGGGATCCTCGCCGCGATGGCCATCCCGACGATGCTGCAGGGCCGGCTCGATCGGAACGCGTACGACGACGCAGGCGCGATCATGCAGCTCTTCCGCAACGCGCGGACGCGCGCCGTCGGTCGCGGAGGCGCCGTTCTCATTTCCATGTCGTCGTCGGCGACGGACCGCGGGACGTTCACTTCGTACGAGGCCGTCTCCGCCAACGCGACGCTCAACGCAGCCGGCCTGCAAGCCAACCAGACACCCATCGGGACATGCAAGGCGCCCACGGTGTGGATCCCCCTGTCGGCGACGAACCTCAATGTGCAGCAGATCGACGGCGTGAACCTCAACGGCGCCATCGAGGTCGACGCGAACGTCTGGGCGAGCATCTGGACGTACTCGGGCACGACCGGGACGCAGGTCACCGGATCGCCCGGCGCGGCGATCTGCTTCACCCCGCTCGGCCACGTGTACTTCACGACGTCGGCCACCAGCCCCCTCTACGGCAGCACCAATCCGTTCGACGGGGTGCTCCCGATGGTCGGCCCCATCGAACTCCGGGTGCAGCGGTTCCCGAGCGGCGCGACGCCCTTCGGAAGCACCGCCGCCTTCGGGACCACGCGGAGCGTCCTCATGCCGCCCAGCGGCATGGCCCGCATCTTCTCGCACACATGATGGCTCGATGAACGCTCTGCTTACCTCCGTCCCCTGCCCCGCCCGCGCGCGCATGCCCCGAGGCGCGCGAGCGCGCGGCTACACGGTCATCGAGATCCTGATGGCGATGACGGTCCTGGCGATCGGCGGGGCCGGCGTGATCACGATGCAGAAGACGAGCGTCGCGAGCAACGCCGACGCCCGCAAGGCCGATGTCGCCAACTCGATCGCGCGGATGTGGGTCGAGCGACTGAGGCAAGACGCGATGGGCTGGACGACGCCGAACGCGACCAACGCGACCAGCAACCTCGGAAGCACGAAGTACCTGAGCGGCAACGTCGGCAGCAACCCGACGCAGCCTGCATGGTTCGTCCCGGCGTCGATGATCAGCCCCGGCGACGGCACGACGACGATGAGCGCGGGCTTCGACATCCTGGGCCGCGATCAACCCGCGGCGTCCGTCTCGAACGCCAACTTCTGCGTCAACATCGCGCTGACGTGGCTGGATACGACCGCCGACATGATCCGGGCCGACGTGCGCGTCATCTGGCCGGTAGGCATCGCGGTGGCGCCGCCGAGCGACTACTGCGCGAAGGCCGCCCAGTTCGACCCGAACATCGCGGGCGCGACGACCAACCTCGTGTTCCACGAGATCTATCTCACGACCAACCTCGTGGAGAACACGGCCCCATGACGGCACGGGCGCTCTCCCGCAGGGTAGGCAGGCGCGCGCGGCGGGGGCAGCCCGCGCGATGCGGTCAGCGCGGCTTCACCCTCATCGAGCTGATGATCGCCCTGCTCGCCGGTCTCATCGTGGCCATGGGCGTCGTCGGGTTGTCGCGCGACGCGACGCACACGTTCCACGAGGAGATGCGCGGCTCGGCGGCCGAGGCGGCGCTGCGCACCGCGGTCGATCGCCTGCGGAGCGACCTGCAGCGCGCGGGGTTCATGAGCACCGGCAACATCCTGCTAGACCCGCTGATCGCCAAGAAACCGGGCGGCAGCACCCTCGACAACCAGCTCGACAAGGCCAAGCTCCTGCCCGGCCTGGGCCAGCTCGCGTCGATCTATCGCGTGCCCGGCGGTTCGTACAACGCCAACCTCAAGGGCGCCGCGGTCGACCTGTCGTCGCTCAACGGCGTGCAGCCCGACCTGATCCAGATCTCCGGGAACATGACGTCCACGGACCAGTACCCGGTCCAGCTCATCGCGCAGTCGCCCGTCGGGAACTGCACCCAGATTCTCCTGTCGCCAACCTCGCCCGCCATGTACCGCGTGCTCGCGTCGGGCGCGGCCGCCCCGCAGACGCTGCACGACATCTTTCAGCCCGTCCCGACGAGCGACTCGCGGCAGTTCATCGTGCGCCTGGTCGACGACACGGGCCACACGCAGTACCTCGTCACGTGCGCGTACTCGGGAAACGGCAGCGGCACCAACAACGGGGCCGCGGGCGTCAGCAACGTGACGGGCGCCAGCAGCAGCGTCGACGGCGGCGCCAGCGGGATGCAGAACGCGTCACCGTACCTCTGGATCGACACGTCGCTGACGTCGATCCTCTCGGCCAAGGCGGCGGGGACGAACGGCGGCGTCAGCGGCTTTTGCGCCGGGGTGTGCTGGGTGAACCCGGTGCAGATCGTGCAGTGGGAGATTTCGCTGCCGTCGGGCACGCCGCAAGATCCGGAGCCGCCCCAGGACGAGTCGATCCTCGCGGGGCAACCCCTCACGCCAACGACGGCCGATCCCGCCAAGTTCGACCTGATGCGATCGTACGTCGACGCGTTCGGCGCGGTCGTCAGCGACACCAGCGAGATCGTCGCCGAGTACGCGGTGGACCTCGCCTTCGCGTTCTCCGTCGACACCAGCACCAGCAATCTCCTCCCGAACGTCGTCACGTACGGCTTCGACGATCCGAACGACAACAACATATGGGCCTATCCCAACGTCAACGCCGCGGGCATCGCCGCCGCGCAGGGGCCGCAGCGGATCCGCGCCGTGCGCGCCCGCGTGGTGACGCGGACGTCGCAGCCCGACCGCAGCGCCAACATCCCGGTCAGTAACTTTGGAGCGCAGGAGTTCATGTACCGCTACAAGATCGACGCGACCGACTACGCGCGCGCCCGCACGATGGTGACGCAGGTGGCCCTCGCCAACCAGGCGCGGAATTTCTACTGATGATGTCCGGCGATTGTTCCCTCTTCCTGGCCAAGCGGCGCGCGGCACGGCGCGCGAGCGCCTCGGGTGCGGCGATGTTCGTGGTGGCGATGACGATCGCCGTGCTGGCTTCGGTGGGGATCTATGCCCTGGCCGCGGCCGCGAACGAGGTCACGACGAGCGGCAACGAGCGGCAGAACACCCAGACGCACTACCTCGCCGACTACGGAGTGCAGGCGACCGCGCGCGCCGTCGCCGGGCAGATGGCGCAGACCTTCCTCAACATCGCGACGCTCCCCGTGCCCCCCGCGACCACGCTCCCGTCGTGCACCTCGGTGCCGATTCCGTCGGGCGTGACCCCGCCGGCCGCGTCGCTCGCGTGCGCGCAGTTCAGGTCGAGCGATCTCGCCAAGAGCTGGACCCAGCCGCAGGCCACGCTCCAGTACGGGACAGGCGCGGGCACGGCGCCGTACGCGCAGGGCGTCGTGCCCGGAAGCTTCGGACTGACGCCGGTCGCCGGCGACTTCTTCGTCGAGCTCACCGCCCCCGAGCAGGCCGGGGCGCCCGCCGGCTTCTCCCAAGACAGCCCGCTTTGCATCATCCAGTTCACGGCCACGGTCAGCGGGTTCACCCAGCCGCTCTCCTCGAGCACGGGGGCGATTTCTTACGAGGGTGAGGGCATCGAGATGCAGCGAGCCCGGGTCCTGGGCGGACCGGTCACTTGCCCGACATGGGGGCCGCCCAAATGAAGAGAATCGCAATCGCCTTCGTCGCGCTCGCGGGGATCGCAGTGTCCGCGCCGCGGAGCGCCCGCGCGCAGCAGTCGGACACGAACCCGCCGCTGCCCAACGTGCTGCTCCTCGTCGACAACTCCGGGTCGATGGACCGGATGATCGACGGCACCCTGCCCGAGAGCAACCCCGGCACCCCCGGCAAGCCCGGGACGATCTGCAACTGCACCGAGGTGGCCGGGAGCCCGCCCTCGGCCACTTGCAACTGGAGCCAGCAGCCCTCCAGCCCCAACCGCTGGGGCATCCTCACGCAAGCCCTCACCGGGTCGATCCAGGGCGGGTACAACTGCATTTCGATGCCGCGGACGGCCGGCTCGACGTTCACGACCGAGTATCAGATCGGCCACACCAACCCGTACGACACGGGCTACTACCTCAACTACTACCGCCCCGTCGCAGAGGACACGTCGAGCGGGACGCCCGTCGCCTGCGTGTATGCGCCAGGACTTTTACCGGGCGCCAACACCGGGTTCGGCGTCGGGCCCACCGGCGCGGGCTCCGAAGGCGCGGGCGCCGGGTCCGGGCAAGCCGCCACCGACTTCCCGCCAACGGCCGTCATCACGCGTCCGTACGGCCAGTACTCGAACACGACGCCCAACAGCTGCCAGTTCCTGCAGTACTCCGACGGCGTGATCCCGAGCTTCACGAGCTTCGTGCGCTTCGGCCTGATGACGTTCGACAACGATCCGAGCCAGGGGACGGGCGTCACGACGGGCTCCCCGATCCTTGTGAACAACACCCCCGCGGCCGATCCGGAGTCGACGGCATCGGGCGCGTTCCTAGGAATGTGGAGCTACTACAAGAACTGGAACACGGGCGCCGCGTGCACGTATCTCGGCAACCCCGCCAACTGCTCCACGCCCACGGTGATGGCCGTCGGCTCGCGCAACCCGGCCGCTCCTCCGTGGGAGGGCCGCATGGTCACGTTCCCGACCACGAACGACCTGACGACGCAGGAGCAGGTCAACGCCAACGTCGGGGCCGTGATCACCTCGACCCGGCCCTACGGCGGCACGCCTCTCGCGGGGATGTTCGAGGACGCCCAGTACTACTTCTGGAACGACCCGAACGGCCCCCAGCAGACCGACCCGCAGGTGCAGGCCTCGGTCGGGGCTTCGAAGACGGTGGACGCGGGCGGCGCCCCGGCCTGCCGTCGCGAGTACATCATCCTGATGACCGACGGCGCGCCGAACGAGGACATGCGTCCCGACTGCGCCGCGACGGCGACGGCGGGGCAGTCCGCCGGCAACTGCCCGTTCCCGCTGCCCGAGACGACGGCAGCCGCCCTTTACGCCGGCACCGCGACGGGGACGAGCGTCTCGACGTTCGTCATCGGATTCGCGGTCTCGAGCGTGCAAGACGGCTCGGTCAACATTGCCTGCTCGAGCCTGGTGACGAACGGGACGCTCTCCAGCACGTGCGCCGACCCGACGCAGCAGGCGCTGTACGGGCCGTGCTGCGAGCTAGAGCGGATCGCGCTCGCGGGCACCGGCAACAATCCGCAGTCGACGCCGGCGTTCTTCGCGGATTCGCCGGAGGCGCTGCAGAACGCGCTAAGCACGATCCTCGCGCAGGTCTCGTCGCAGGCCACGGCCCGCACCGTCCCCGCCTACGCGCCGACCTCGTCGACGGCGTTTTCGTCGACGGCCGCCGGCGCGTCCACGACGAACGCCGAGGTGTTCCTCGCGTCGTTCGACCCGGGCGTGGACAAGCCGTGGACGGGAGACGTCCTGCGCCAGCGGTACAGCTGTCAATACGCGAGCTCGACCAGCAGCTTCACCGTGCCGCCCCCGACGATCGTCCCCTCGCAGGGAGACGACTTCGCCCTGGACCTCAACACGACGGGGGGCACGCTGTCGCGCACGTTCATCGCGTTCGAGCCCGCCGCCGTCGTCGAGAACGGCGTGACGAAGCACGACTCGACCCTGACCATCCGGCCCTTCATCACGTCGGCGGCTGCCGACGGGCTCCCGCTCTACGGCGCGACGATGTACGCGGGCCCCGTGACGACGCTGCTCTCCGGCCTCACGCCGGACGCCCTCAACATCACCAACAACACGTGCCAGTACACGTCGACGTCGGCGACGCACGCCCAGGAGGCGCTCTCGGCCAACGACTGCATGACGGCCGTGCTCGACTTCGAGACCGCGCAGGCCTCGTTCGTCGGCGGCGGCGCCACGGACTTCCCGTTCCAATCGCGAGCAGGGAGCGCCCTCGGCGACATCTACCACGCGACCCCCGTCGACGTCGGGCCGCCGGGCAGCTTGCTTCAAGACCCGCTCTACACGGGGTTTCAGGGCAACATCAACCCGCCTCGAAAGAACATCCTCTACACCGCGTCGAACGACGGCATTCTGCACGCGTTTTGGGCGGACGTGACGACGCAAACGAACAACGAAGAGTGGGCGCTCATCCCGCCGGCCTCGCTCGCGAACCTGGCGCCGTCGTACCCGTCGAGCCACGCGTTTCTCCTGGACGGGTCGCCCATCGTGAAGGACGTCGTCTGGGAGCGCTACGCGAACTCGGTGCCGAGCGCGTCGGGTAACCCGTGGCACACCATGCTCGTCGAGGGCTTCGGCGAGGCAAGCACGCTGCCGGGGTACATCGCCGTCGACGTCACGCAGCCTGATCCTTCGCAGCTGACGACCGTCAGCGGCAGCGTCAACGTGCCGAGCCCCTCGCCGCCGACGGCGCCCGTCCTGCGGTGGCAGCTCTCGACGGTGCCGTCGACGAACTTCCCGCTCTTCGGCCAGCACTCGGGGACACCCGTCATCGCGACGCTCTTCATGGACCCGGGCGACGGAAACGGCGCACGCGACATCGGGGTCGCCATTCTTCCGGGTGGACAGACGGGCGCGGCGACGACGTCGGCGGGCAACGGCTCCTCCTGCACTCGGTGGGCCGACCTGCCGGCGAACTCGGGCAAGTACACCGACTCGGCCCCCGTCGGCACCTACCTGGCGCGGACGGCGGTCCGGTGCTGGGGCTCGCCGGCCACGGCGACCACGCCGGTGCCCGGCCGCGACGTGATGATCGTCCGCCTCGACACGGGCGAAATCCTCCGCGTGTTCACGCGCCTGCAGGAGGTCCAGAACAACTTCACGAGCGACACGCTGCTCGCCGCCAACCGCATCACCGACGTGCCGTTCGACTCGCCGATCATCGGGCAGCCCATCATCTATCCCGCGGAGGTCGGCACCGACACGACCAAGATCTTCGTGGGCGACGCGGACGGGACGCTCTGGCGCCTCGACGTGTCCGACCCATTGCCCGCCAACTGGACGGGGGGCTTGTATCTCGACGCGTACAACCAGTCGGTCGACACGAACACCACCGCGTGGTCCGACGGCGAGCCGTTCGGGGTCCCGCCCACGCTGGCGCTCAACGCCGCCGGGCAGCTCGTCATGAACGCCGCCACGACGTCGACCGACGAGTTCGATACGAACGGCGTCTACATGATTTACTCGCTCACCGAGACGGTGCAGGGATCGGCGCTTCACGCGCAGGTGAACTGGTACATAAGCTCGCCGCTTACGACGACGGGGACATCGGCGCTGTCGCTCTACCCGGGCGAGCGCGTCTCGGGGCCGATGACGGTGTTCAACGGGGAGCTCTTCTTCGCGACGTACGCCGCCAACGCGAGCTCCGGCTCGACGACCAGCACGTGCAACGTCGGTCTCGCGCGGGTCTGGGGCGTCGACTATCAGACGCCCGATCCGTCGCAGTCGACGACACCCCCGCAATGGGGCGGCAAGCCGCTGATGAACGCGCTCCCCCCGCAACCCTCGACGACGATCGTCTCCTACGTCATTCCGAGCGAGAGCACCGGCAACTCGAACCTCGCCGGCGTGGTCATCCCGGGCGTCTCGATTCGACAGAGCCCGGCCTGCGCGGCGGCGGGGGGCGCCGTCGCCAATCCTCTGGGCGGCGGTTCGTACAACTCGGTGGGGGCCTTCTCGCCGAGCACGTACTCGATGTTCGCGCAGCTCGGCCAATCGAACAGCGCGGGCGCCGGGGCGAACACGCTCAACATCTCCCTCAATCCACCCCTCATCCCGATGCGAATCGACTCGTGGGCAGGAGTGTTCGAGTGACGAAGGCCGGAGCCGCCTTCAGCGCGACGATTCTCGTCCTCGGGGTCGGCGCGTGTCACGCTCGACCGCCGCCCGACGCCGACCCCCAGCCCGCGCCGACGGTGAGCTCCGCGCCGCCCCCCGTCGATCACCTGGCCGCGGGCGAGCTCGCCGAAGGGACGGAGCACGCGTTCGGCCTCACGCTCCCGCGCGCGCTGCAGGTCACGGGCAACTTCGTGCCGGTCGTCTATGCGAGCGGCCCGCTGACCGTCCACCCGGTGGTCCAGTATCTGAGCGCGCGCCTCGAAGGAGGCGACCTGCACGAGGGGCCTGGGTCGGCGACGTTCGAGCACGTCGCGGTGCGGGGCAAGCCCGGGGTCGAGCTTTCGATCCACGTCGACGCCTCGCTCGCGGGCGTTCGGCTCGAGATGCGCAACACGACGCCGGTCCCCGCGCTGAACCTGGCCAACGACGCCGAGCGGTGGAAACACGTCGGGCTCACGCCCTCCGGGCGAGTGATCGATCCGACACACCTCGACTGACGGCAGGCGCGCGCCGAGGGCTTACCCGGCGGGCGTCAGTCGTGCGACCCTGGCGACCCTCGTGCCCGCCGCGCCGCCCGCTGCTCCGTCCACCTCCCCCGCAGGCGCGAGCGATCCCGCAGTGACGGCGACGTCGTCGAGCGGCGACGCGGCGCGCTCGGCGGGGCGCGGCGGAGTGGCCGTGTTGGGCGCGAAGCTGTTCTTCCTCGTCGTCGGCTTCGTGCAGCAGCCCCTGCTGCGCATCGCGGTCGGCCTCGGAGACTTCGGCGGCTTCGCGCAGGCGCTCGTCGTAGCGAATGTCGTCAACAACGTCGTGGTCTCGAGCGCCACTCAGGGCGTCAGTCGGGCCGTCGCGGGCGCGCCCGGGCACGAGAAAGCTGCGCTCCGTGCCGCGATGCGGGTCCACGTCCCTCTCGCGTTCGCGGTGGCCGCGGCGATGGCGGCGGCCGCGCCCGTCTACGCGGCCTTCGAGAACGCCGAAGACGTCGTTGCCCCGCTCTTGATCCTCGCGCTCGTGGCGTTGCTCTACGGTCTCTACGCTCCGATCATCGGGTATCTCAACGGCACCAAGCGCTTCGGCCGGCAGGCTGGCCTCGACGTCATCTTTGCCACCCTTCGCACGGTGGGCCTCGTCGGCTTCGGGTACGCCTTCGTCGCTCGTGGGATGTCCGGTGTCCTCGGGACGACCGTCGGCTGGGTCGCTGCCGCCGCGTGCATCGTGCCTCTCGCGGCGAGGTCCGCGGGGGTTGGCACCTGGATGCCCCGTGCGCGCGGGGAAGCCCAGACGGCGACCGTGCCGAGGGGGGGCCGCTACCTGGGGATGCTCCTGCCGATTGCGGGCGCGCAGCTATGCACGAACGTCCTCATGCAGATCGACCTCGCCCTGCTGGGCCGCTTCCTGGGCCACGCACACGGGGCGGCGGCGGCGGCAGGGGCGATCGAGGGAGACGCCCATCGCGACACGGTCAAGACCTGGATCGCAATCTACAAAGAGTGCCAGACCTTCGCCTTCCTGCCGTACCAGCTGCTCTTCAGCATCACGCTCATCCTCTTTCCCATGCTGGCGCGCGCCCGGGCCGTCGGCGACGAGGCCGGCGTCCGGTTGTTCGTCGCGCGGGGTGCGCGTCTGGCGGCCATCTTCGGCGGACTGCTCGTGAGCGTCCTCGTGGCCCTGCCGGAGTCGGTCCTGTCGTTCGCCTACGGAAAGGCCGACGCCGCGCGGGGCGCCGACGTGCTGCGCATGATGGCGCTGGGCCAGGGTGCCTTTGCGATGCTGGGGATCGCGACGACCATCCTCACTAGCCTCGGACGCGAGCGCACCGCGGCGCTGCTGACGCTGGGCGCTGTGGTGGTGGTGGGCGGCGCGTGCGCCGAGTTCGTCCCGTCGGCGCCGTTCGGGCACGAGCAGCTGCTCCGGTCGGCGGAGGCAACGGCCGGCGGCCTCGCGGCCGCGCTCGTGGTGGGGGGATTCGTCGTGCGCGCCCATGCGGGGGCCTTCGTGCCATCCGCGACGGTGATGCGCGTGGGGCTCGCGCTTACGGCGTGTCTCGCCGTCGGCTACGTCGCTCCGTGCTTCGGAAGGTTCGTGACCCCCGTCGCCGCACTGGCGGTGGCGGGGGCCTACGTCGCGCTCCTCGCCGTCACGCGCGAGATCGCGGCCAGTGACCTCGCGATGGTGCGCGCGTTGCGGGGCCCGAAGGCAGGACGATAGCCGCGGGGTGGCTGATCCACCTGGAGAGCGCCCCTTCTCGCAAAAGCCCCGGGACCATGCGAATCACTGCGCTGCTGACCTCCACGATCGTCATGGTCGCCGCTCTAAACTGTGACCCCCAGGGTGACGGGTCGGTCACGGCGATGTGCGAGCCAATAACCACTGAAGCCGGGGCGATCTCCGAGGGTGACGCGGAGGTGCCGCTCAACCACCTCGCCACAGCAGCCTGCTGTCCCTATCAGCGCGGATCCGGGCCGCCCACTCAACCCTATTCGGCGGGGTACGCTTCCACGCTCGCCCCCGACGCCGGCGGCTGCACGTCGGATTCCGACTGCAAGGCCGGACCAAACGGCCGCTGCTTTCCCGAAGAGGGGCTGGTAGGGCGGGGGGGTTGCTCGTACGACGAGTGCTTTACCAACTTGGCGTGCGGACCGAAGACGCTGTGCATTTGCCGAAGCTCGTCGCAGGACAACAGCCCGAACGTTTGTGACCCCGGAGGCAACTGCGCCTTGGACTCGGATTTGTGGCCCAGGTAAATGCTGCTCGCCATCGGCGCAACCCGTGCCGGGGGGTCAAGGCGTGAACGCCTGCTACGGTCCGACGCCCTACTTTTGCCATACGGCATCGGACACGTGCGTCAACGACGCGGACGGCGCTGCGCTCGACGCCGAGACGGAGGCCGGGACGAACCCGTCTCCGGTTCCGGCCTACGTATGCGCTTATAGCGTGCAGGACACCCGGTGGGAGTGCACGAAGGCCTATTGCGCCCTGCCGTGAACCCCCAAGTATCGTCTGATTTTTTTGGATTCTGTACCGTCCCGATGGCGACAACGGTAGTCCGATGAGTACATCCTCACGTCCTGTAGCGTGCCCGAGAGTACGCGCGGGACCCTGATGCGACGTGGGTGGTGTGCACGCCGACGCGTGCTCAACGGCCCGTGCCCGACGACGTTTTCCGCTGTTCGCGCGCTCGCCTACCGCCGACGCGGCAGCCGCGCCTGCCGGCGCTCACGCAGAACGAAAAGGATGCCCGCCCCGCCCATGATGGCCCAGAGCACCAACCAGTAGAGGAAATACGGGTCCATCGCCCAACCAACCTTAGCTGCCTGGACGCAGACGTTCCAGCAGCGCTCCAGTAGCGAAGAGGAGCACCGCCAGGGCGCCTGCTTCCAGGGCCCATCCGCCAGAGAACGGTTCGCCCCGGACGCGCTTGTCGAGCCAAGCGAAAACAGCGACGAGTACGGACGCCTCGCGGAGCCAGTCCGCGAGCATTCCCGCTACCGTCTTGTTCGAGCGAAGGCTCTCGGTTGACACGCTTCGCTTCCGGGCCGAGCGCGTACCTCGCCTACGCCTCCGCCTCGGCCCTCCTCCCCGGCCGCACCGGACCCGCGGCAAGGATGGCTTGCCGGAGCGTGCCCTGAAGCTCGGCGTTTTGGCCCAGCGAATCGCGTGACCGCTCGCGGCCGTTGCCGAGCGGCGTTCCGGCGAACGAAAGATGATTGCCGGACTTGTCGACCAGGCCGCGCGAGATGCCGAGGTCGATGAGCTCACTGAGCCGGTCGATCCCCGTTCCCCACCGGATCTCGAACTCGGCCTCCGTGAAGGGCGGCGCGCACTTGTTCTTGGCCACCTTCACGCGCGTGCGGCCGCCGACCGGCTCGTCGCCCACCTTCACCTGTCCGATGCGGCGGACATCGAACCGCATCGACGCGTAGAACTTGAGCGCGTTGCCGCCCGTCGTGGTCTCGGGCGAGCCGAACGTCACGCCGATCTTCTGGCGGAGCTGATTCAAGAACATCAGCGTCGTCCCGCTGCGGTAGGCCGCGGCGGTGAGCTTGCGCAGCGCCTGGCTCATCAACCGGGCCTGAAGGCCCATGTGGGCGTCGCCCATCTCGCCCTCGAGTTCGGCCTTGGGCGTCAACGCCGCGACCGAGTCGATGACGACGAGATCGATGGCTCCCGAGCGCACGAGCATCTCGGTGATGTCGAGCGCCTGTTCGCCGGTGTCGGGTTGCGAGATGAGCAGCTGCTCGGTCTCGACGCCGACGCCGCGCGCGTAGGCGACGTCGAGCGCGTGCTCGGCGTCGATGAACGCAGCGGCGCCGCCGGTGCGCTGCGCCTCTGCGATTGCGTGCAGCGCGAGAGTCGTCTTGCCGCTCGACTCGGGACCGTAAACCTCGACGACACGGCCCCGCGGCAAGCCGCCGATGCCCGTGGCCAGATCGAGGGCCAGCGATCCGGTGGAAATGGCGGCCACGGGCTCCGGCTCCTCGTCGTCGCCGAGCGTCATGACGGCGCCCTTGCCAAACTGCTTCTCGACCGCGGCCATCACGCTCTTGAGGGCGCGGACCTTTTCTACGACTTGCTCGAGCATCGGGAGGCTCCTTTCGTGTGTCGGCGTTCGCCGACGTGAACGTTCTCGACGTCAGAGCGAGGACCGTGCCCGAGTCTGTCGTCCGGTATTGCGCCCCGAACTCCGACCGGCCAGCCGTCCCCGCGCGTCGGTGCGTGTCCGCGGACGCGTCGGCCCTCGAGGACCGATGCGCCGCGCGGCTCACACGGCCCGATCCATGACACGCAGGCCGATCGCTTCGGCCACGTGCGCGGGCTCGATCGCTTCGGACCCGTCGAGATCCGCGATCGTCCTCGCGACGCGCAGCACCTTTCCATAGGCGCGGGCCGACAGCGCCAGCCGCTCCATCGCGCTCGAGAGCAAGCGCGCGCCCGCCGGGCACAGCGGTGCGATGCGCTCGACGTCACGGGGCGCGAGGGCCGCGTTCGTGGTCGCGGCGACCAGGCCGCGGCGAACGCGATCGCGCTGGATGTCGCGCGCATGTTCGACCCGCGCACGCACCGGCGCCGTTGGCTCGCCCCGGCCCGGGGCCTGGAGCGCCGCGACTTCGACCGGCGGCAAGACGACGTGGACGTCGATCCGGTCGAGCAGGGGACCGCTCATCTTGGCGCGGTAGGCGCGGACCCGCTCCGGCGAGCAGACGCAGCGCCCGCTTCCATCGCCAAGCCAGCCGCACGCGCACGGGTTCATCGCGCAGACCAGGAGCAAGCGCGCCGGAAACGTGGCCTTTCCCTGCGCCCTCGAGATCGTCACGACGCCGTCTTCCAGCGGCTGGCGGAGGGCCTCGAGCGCGGCGCGACGGAACTCGGCCAGCTCGTCGAGAAAGAGGACGCCGTGGTGCGCGAGGCTCACCTCCCCCGGGCGCGGACCATCGCCCCCTCCGACGAGGCCGATCTCGCTCACCGTGTGATGGGGCGCGCGAAACGGCCTGCGGCCCGATAGCCCGTGCGTCGCCTTGAACAGGCCCGCCACGCTGTGGATCGCCGTGACCTCGAGCGCCTCGTCCGTAGATAAGGGAGGCAGGAGGCCGGGCAAGCGCCGGGCGAGCATCGTCTTGCCGGCGCCGGGCGGCCCGATCATGGCCAGGTTGTGCCCTCCGGCGGCCGCAATCTCGAGCGCGCGCCTCGCTGCGATCTGGCCCCTGACATCGGCCAGATCTTCGGCTTCGTCAGGGCGCACGGCGGCGTCGGGCTCGGCGCGCTCGGCGCGGGGCAGCTCGGCGCGGCCGCGCAGCGACTCGAGCACGTCGCCAAGCGTCGAGGCGACCCGCACATCCATCCCCTCGACCAGCGCGGCCTCCGCCGAGTTGGCCTGGGCGACGACGGCGCGTCGGACCCCTCGCGCCCGGGCCCCGAGAAGCTGCGCCAGGACTCCGCGGAGCGGCTGCACCGTACCTTCGAGCGACAGCTCGCCGACAAAGAGGACCCCCGCGATCGCGTCGCGCGGCGCGGCACCGAGCGCGCCGGCCACGGCGGCCGCAATGGCGAGGTCGAACCCACTTCCCGTCTTGCGCACGTCTCCCGGCGCGAGATTCACGACGATCTGACACTCGCCGATGTCGACCCCCACGAGCGCCAGGGCGCTCTTGACGCGGACGCGGCTCTCTCGAACGGCGGCCTCGGCGAGGCCGACCAGGTCGAAGCATGGCGGCCCGCGTGTGGCACGGACCTCCACCCGCACGGGCTGCGCCTGGAGACCGGTGAGCGTCGCGCCGAGGGCCGTGGCGAGCATGACGTCCGACGCCCCAAGCGAACCGCGTGCCGCGAGAGTCCCCTTGTTGCCCCGCGGGCGCGCGGCATCGGAACCCCGTCCTGCGAGGCCTCGCCGTGTCCACGGACAAGCGCGAGACGAGATCTTTACGCGCCCGGGGAATTCGGTTCTCATCGTCGCGCTGATCCCCGAGTCCCCGCGCCCACGCCGCAAGGCAGCCGATGGCGGAGCCGCGTCGTGAAGCGCGTCTCGTGGTGGCGGACGGCGGCGTGCATCGTGGCGACGGCGAGCCTTGGGTTCGCCGCGGCGTGCCACCCGCGGCCGGCCGCCGGCCACAAATGCTCCGGCGCAGGCCAGCTCGTGTGCGCGGCGAAGAATCAGGCTCTCGTGTGCGACTCGAACGCCTGGGTTCCCGTTCCGTGCAAAGGCCCCCGAGGTTGCGCCCGCCCGGAGGCGGCCGGAGCGCTCGAGCAATGCGACGACACGGTCGGCGCGGAGGGTGACGTGTGCCCCGGCAGCTCCCCGCCCGACTTCGCGTGCACGGAAGACCGCGCGGAAGCGCTCGTTTGTCGCGATGGCCGGTTCGCCCTCTGGCGCCGTTGCCGTGGTGCGCGCGGGTGCGAGGTGGGCGGAGGAGAGCACGAGGGCCAGGGCGCCGCCGAGGGCCGAAACGTGCGTTGCGATACGTCCGCGGGAGCGCCAGGCGATCCGTGCGAAAGGCGTGGATCTTACGCCTGCTCCACCGACGCGAAGACGATGCTCATCTGCACCGGCGTGGCGCTCACCGCGGCATCGTCGTGCCGTGGGCCAGGCGGCTGCCATGTCGACCTCGCCACGAGCAAAGTCGATTGCGACGACACCATCGCCGAGGTCGGCGATCCTTGCGACGAACCCCGGCGCATCACGTGTGCCGCCGACCACGAGGCGGAGCTCGTGTGCACCGGTGCGAAAGACAGCCGCGCAAGTGCCGGGGCGAGAGACGCGGGCGCCGAGCCGCCCGAAGCCGCGCCAGAGGATGCTGGCCTCTCCGTGAGCCGCTACGAGAAAAAACGTGAATGTAGGCGAAGCGACTGCTCCATCGGAGGGAGTGAGCTTTTTTGCGATTAGCGCGGCGGGGCGCTTTACGTGTATTCGGGCTTTGCGAGCGAGGTAGTAGGAGCGTACTGTTTGAGTTGATATGCAACTCTCGAGATGGATGGCGCTCGCGATCCTGGGGTTCGTGGGCGGCGCTTCCATCGTCGCGGCCGGCGGGTGCGGAACGCAGGCATCCAGCGGCGCTGCGGGCCAAGGTGACGGCGGCCACGGAGACGCCACCACGGCAGATGACGGCGCCGCCCAGGGCAACAGCTCCAGCGGCGGGGCCAGCTCCAGCGGGGCCAGCTCCAGTGGAGGCAACGGCGACGACGGCGGCGAGGGCGACGCAAGCGGCGGGGGCACTTCCAGTTCGTCCGGCGGGGGCGGCTTTGGCCCGGACGGAGCTTGTATCCCGCTGACGGCCTGTCCGTCCGGCGTGACGTGCGGCAGGTACACCGATCCGTGCAGCGGCCAGGTCTTCGTGTGCGGCAACCCCAGCGCGTGTCCGAGCGGCCAGGTCTGCATGGCCACCCCGGGTGATCCCACGTCACAGAGGTGCGCGTTGACGGGCGGCACGCAGGGGCTCTGCACCGGCTTGTGCGGGCAGATCGGGTTCGATGCGTGCGGCGTCGCCATCGACTGCCCGGACACCTGCACCGGCGGCAACGTGTGCATCGGCAATCAATGCCAGCCGCCGCCTCCCCCGAGCGACGCTGCCGTGAGCGACGCGTGCGTGCCGACGACGTGCTCTCCCGCCCCCCAGACACAGCTCTGCGGCACCATCGAGAACGGGTGCGGCAGCACGATTCACTGCACGTGCACGACGGGCGTCTGCGTCGGCGGCGTCTGCGCGACCGAACCGCCCGAGTGCCTCCTCGGCGACGGAGGCGCCAAGTGCGGATCGGTCGAAAACGCGTGCGGCAGCAGCACGATCGCGTGCCCCGCGACCTGCACGGGGACGACGTCGTGCGTCGACGGGAGGTGCACGCCGTGCACGCCGCCGACCTGCGGCAGCCGCACGTGCGGGGACGCGCCCTCGAACGGCTGCGGTCCCGCCGTCAGCTGCGGGACGTGCCCCAACGCGAGTTCCGGAGAAGTCTGCGTCTCGGGGGCCTGCTGCACGCCGACGACGTGCGCAGAGGCCCTCGAGGCCGGCGCGGCCACAACGGACGCGGGCGCCGTGGGCTGCAACGCGGTGAACCTCGGCTGCGGCGTCCAGCAATCGTGCGCGCCGTGCGCCACGGGCGAAGTCTGCAACGCCAACGCGTGCTGCACGCCGAAGACGTGCGCGGAGGCGATCGACGCGGGCCTCGTCTCCGGGTGCACCCCCGTCGACCTCGGGTGCGGCGTCGAGAAGTCGTGCTCACCATGCCCCGGCGCCGAGACGTGCAACGCCAACGCGTGCGTCGCCTGCACCTCGAAGACCTGCGCTGATTTCAGCGGCGGCTGCGGCCACTCGGACGGCTGCGGCAATACCCTCAACTGCTGCGCCGAAGGCACATCGTGCGTCAGCGGCGGCCTGTGCTGCGGCGCAGGCATGGTGAATTACAACGGCAGCTGCTGCCTCCCGCTGTGCGACGCGAACCAGCCGTCGGGCATCCAGGTGAGCTGCGGCCAAATGCTCTACTGCAATAATTCGCATTAGTTGACCGGATACCTGGTTAACGGGGTACCCCGTTAACTAATGCGGGATCAGGTTCGCGAACCAGGCTGCGGCGCCGGCGGCAACCAGGACGACGAGGGCGACGGCGACGCCGACCCTCGATCCGGAGCGCGCGGGGGCGACCGGCAGCGGGGCCGGCATGGGCGGCGGTGCACTTGACGACAGGGGGCCCAGGGGGGGCAATGGCGCGGCGCGCAGGGCGGGCGCGGACGACGCTGGATCCTCGTCGTCCTCGAGCGCCGCGAGGTTGCCCGCGGTGTGGCTCGGCAACGACGCGAGCGAGCCGCGCGACGAGTCGGTGTCCTTCTTCGTGCCTATCTCGTCGATCCAGCCGCCCACGTCGACGTACTTACCACCCGAAGAGACGGGCGCGGGTGGCTGGATGGGCGGGCCCTGGATCGTGGAGGTATCGAGCGGCCTGGCACCGCCGCCGGGCGCCGCCTTGTCGTCCGTCAGCGACGTGAACTCGAACAGCGCCTCTTCGATGAGCTTGTCGATGATGCTCGCCTGCATCGGGCGATGCCGTTGCCGCTCCTTCATCGCGCCCTGAACGAGGTTCGCGATGTCGAACGTGCTGACCGGCACGCCGTTGCGGAACATGAACTTCGACAGCTCTTGCCCGAGGTCGCGCGCCGTCGAGTAGCGCTGGGCAGGATCGCGGGCGAGGGCACGCGCGATGATCCTCTCGAGCTCGGGCGCGACGCGCTTGTTGATCTGGGAGATGCTCGGGACGACCGCCGCCTGCACCTTCTTCACCGTCTGGAAGTCGGTGTCGCCGAGGAACAGCCTTTGTCCGGCGAGGAGCTCCCACAGGATGATGCCGACCGCGAAGATGTCGGTGCGCGCGTCGACCTCCTGCGCCATCGCCGCCTCGGGGGCGAGATAGGAGAACTTGCCCTTGATGATCCCGGGTTCGCTCTTCTCGAGCTGGCTGTTCGCCTTGGCGAGGCCGAAGTCGACGATTTTCACCTCGCCATACTTGGTGATGAGCACGTTCGGCGGGGACATGTCGCGATGAACGATGTGCAGCGGCACGCCGTTCGGGTCCGTCAACTCGTGCGCGTAGGAGAGGCCCTTGCAGATCTCGAGGGAGATGTGCACGGCGGCCTCGACGGGGAAGTCCTTCCCCGTCTTTTTCAGGTGCTCGATGATCGCCTTGAGGTTCGCCCCGTCGACGAACTCCATGACGATGAAGAACGCGCTGTCGCCGACGCCGATGTCGAAGACCTGAACGCAGTTGGAGTGCGAGAGCTGCGCCGAGAGGCGAGCCTCGTCGAGGAACATCGAGATGAATTTTTTCTTCGACGAGAGGTGCGGCAGGACGCGCTTGATGGCAACCTGCTTGCGGAACCCCTGCAGGCCCTCGCTCTCGGCGCGAAAAACCTCGGCCATGCCGCCGGACTCGAGTTTTTCGATCACACGATAGCGTTGCTGACTGTCCGACATGGGCGTGGGCACCCCGGGGGCCCGATCCCTAAGGTGCCACTCACGCGGAGCAAGGGTCAAGCGGTGCTCTCGGCGCCGCCGCTGCCCCGCGCCCCCATCCGGGCAACGTGCGTTCACGATTGCGATCGCCGCTCTAGGCTGTCGTTGACACCGCAGCCCTATGAAACCATTCTCGCACCCGCGAGCGTTTGCCGGCAGCACGCGCCGCGGAGGCCCTGCACGTGGACACCCAATTCGAGAACGCGAAGAAACTCGTCGAGGCGACGATCCGGAAGCTTGGCCTGGATCCGGCGACCACGCGGGCGCCTGCGGGCGAGGGGCGCGCCGCCTGGACGCTCAAGCGCGGCAGCGCCTCGATCCTCGTCGCCATCAACCACCACGACGACGAGAAGGTCACCTACCTGCGGGTGGCGTCGCCGATCGGCGACATCCCCGCCGACGCCGGGCGACATCTGCCCCTGTTTCGCAGGCTGCTCGAGATCAATGGCCACGGGCTCGCCAACGCCGCCTTCGGCCTCGTGGGGGATCGCGTGGTCGCCGTCAGCGAGCGCCCGACGACGGATCTCGACGAGAGCGAGGTCGAGCAGATGATCCGCCACCTCGCGGCCGTGGCCGACACCTTCGACGACCGCCTGGAGAAAGAGTTCGGCACGACCAAGGCGTGATCTCCCCCACTCTTTCCATGATTTACCCAGGTTGACGTGCTCCGGCGACAAGCTTTAGCGATAGCGACGATCGTCGGCCTCGCCGTTCTGAGCGTCGCCCCAGCGGCCCGTGCGGTGGACACGGAGGTGACCAGCGACACCGATGGCCAGTTTTACGACGTGCGCTCGCCGACGGGTACGGTCGTCGACGAACGCCGGCGCCTGACGACCACGCTCGCCCTGTCGCTCTACAACCTCCTCGACGCGCCGCTCACCGATCCCAACGCGCCGCAGCTCTCCTTCCGGGCGCGCCTGCGGTACGACGCCGACTACGGCGAGCACCCGGACGAGGTCGACCCGCGCTACTACCAGACGACGTACGTCCCAGGTGGCGCATACGGCAATCAGATCGGCCTCTCCGGCGCTGAAGCCGTCGACTTGATGTACGCGTACGTCGAGGGCCGCAAGTTTCTCCACGGCTGGCTGGGGTTCAAGCTCGGGCGGCAGTACGTGACCGATGTCCTCGGCTGGTGGGCGTTCGACGGCGGGGATGTGGCCGTCACGACGCCGTACTTCTTCAAGGCCGAGCTCTATGGGGGCATCGAGGAGCGTGGCGGCATGCCGCTCAGCACCTCGCGCTTCGAGGCCGACGGGATCTGGCGCGGCAACCGCTCGAACCTCGACCCGCTGCCCGCCTGCCCGGGGGGTCCACCAGGGACGTGCGGCCAGTCGGGGCTATCGCTGTACCCGCCCTTTCAGCAGTCGGACATCGCCCCGGCGGTCGGCGTCGCGCTCGAGTCCACCGGAATCACATGGATCCACGGGCGCCTCACGTACCGGCGCGTCTACGACACCGGCAGCTCCAACACGACCGAGTACCAGAGCGGCATCTACGCGCCGTCGTCGTACGGAGGTGGCCGCATCTCGTCGGAGCGCCTCGGGTACGCCGTCGACGCGAGCTTGACGAAGTTCGGGGGCGCGAAGGCGGGGATCGTCTACGACCTCTACCGCGCCGAGGTGACTTCGCTGTACGCCTCGCTCGACGCATACCTCGGGAGCAAGGTCACCGTGAGCGCCGACTACGACTACTACGTGCCGTGGTTCGACGGCGACAGCATCTGGAATTTCTTCGCCGGCGAGCCCACCAACGATCTTGCCCTGCGCGCGAACGTCGACGTAAATGAGAAGCTGTCCATCGCGGGCAGCGGCAACGTGCGGCTCTTCACCGTACAGACGGCCGCGTTTGATCCCATCGGCAACGGGGGAGTGAACTGCTCGATCCCGCCCTGCACGTACTCGCCCTCGACCAACTACTCCGGGGGGTACTTCCCCTCGAACGGGCACCCCTTCGACGAGGGCTTCAACCTGTCGGCCCGCTGGCGATCGGGCGAGACGCGCCTGGCCGTGCGCGGGGCGGGCAACTTCGGCGACGAGGGCGACCGCGTGGGCGGCGACTTCTCGGCCGAGCGCATCATCGAGACGCGCTACGTCGTCTCGGGGCGCGTGGGCGTCTGGCAATGGGATGACAAGCTCCGGCCGGAGCGGAGCACGACGGACTTCAGCTACGTCCTCGGCGTCGGCTACCGGTTCACGCCTCGGGCGCAGGGCGGCGTCGAGTGGGAGCAGGACGTCAATGGCCTGGTCGGTGACCGCTTTCGCCTCCTCGCGACGTTGAAGGTGGCGGTGACCAAGTGACGCGCCTTGCCGTCGCCCGCGCGCTGCTCTTCGCGCCGCTGCTGGCAGTCCTGTTGGCCGTGCCGCTCGCCCTCGCCGAGAACGCGGCGCCGGCCACGCAGACGATCGTGCATGGGCTCGCGCCGCTGCCGAACGACCAGAGGGTGCCGAAGGAGATGCTTCCGCCGGGCTCCTTCGATCCGGACCCCGGACCGAACGACGTCATCTACCCGACGCAGCACCTGACGATCCGCTTCAACCACGAGAAGCACGTCGGCAAGGACGTCGGCGCCACCTGCAAGACGTGCCACGGCGCCGCGAACCGGAGCACGTCCGTCGCCGATTCGCTCCTGCCCCCCGGCATGGTCTGCGACGCATGCCACTCGACGGATCACACGGACCTCACGGCGGTCAAACCGGGCGATGACGCTTCCGGACAGTGCGCCTACTGCCACGAGGGCTACAAGGCGGCCGACGGGAACGCCGTGCTGGCCCTCGCGATGCCGAGGGCGAACCTGCTCTTTAGCCACAAGGCGCACGTCGACCGCAACATCGGGTGCGCGCAGTGCCACGGCGCCGTCGACAAGCTCGAGCTCGCGACGCGCGACCAGCTCCCGCGGATGCCGGGCTGCTTCACGTGCCACCAGATGCCCGACTCGGCGTCGCGCGGCGAGGCGAAGAGCGCGTGCGACACCTGCCACATCCGCGGCGACCGCGGGACGCTCATCAAGACCATGTTCGCGAGCGGCACGCTCCTACCGCCGCGATGGCTGCACAACTCCGAGCACACGCCCGACTTCATCGAGCGTCACAAGGCGGTCGCGGCCGACGACTCGCAGTTCTGCGCGAACTGCCACAAGGAGGACTTCTGCACCGACTGCCATGACGGTCGCGTCCGGCCGCGCAGCATCCACCCGAGCGACTACCTCAACATGCACGCCATCGAGGCGCGGATGGAGACGCAGAAGTGCAGGAGCTGCCACGAGGAGCAGAGCTTCTGCCTCAACTGCCACATGAGGGTCGGCATCTCCGAGTCGAGCCCGCCCGCCGACAAACAAGTCGCGCGGTTCCATCCCCCGAAGAGCATCTGGAGCGATCCGCCGACCAAGCCCGGCCACCACGCGTTCGAAGCTGAACGCAACCTGAACCAGTGCGTGAGTTGCCACACCGAGCGCGACTGCGTGGCCTGCCATGGCGCGCTCGGCGTGGGCGCCGGGTTCGATCCCCACACGAATGGCTTCGTGCACGGCTGCGCGACCCAATTTCGTCGTAACCCCCGCCCGTGCTACGTCTGCCACGAGGCCAAGGACCAGGCCCTGGCCCAGTGCCAGTGAGGCGCGCGATGACCAGAGCGATCCCGCCCAGGCTCGTGAGTCCGCCCGAGCCCGCGTGTGCGCCCGAGCCCGCGTGTGCGCCCGAGCCCGCGTGTGCGCCCGAGCCCGCGTGTGCGCCCGAGCCCGCGTGTGCGCCCGCGCCCGCGTGTGCGCCCGCGCCCGCGTGTGCGCCCGCGCCCGCCCGCGCGCCCGCCCGCGCGCCCGCGCCCGCCCCCACGCTTCCCCGCAGGATTACGGGATTCGTACGTTTCTCAAGCGAAACGGCCTTGCAACCCTTGCGCGCCGGGGGATATGTGTCCATCCCTTGCATCCCTGGAAATTCCGGCGCGAAGGAGGACGACGGTGAAAGAGCTCGTGCGCTACCTCTTGGAGAACATGTACCTGGACTTTCAGGGCGAGATCTCCCTCGACACCGTACGGCAGATCCTGCGCACCGACGAGAGTCGGGAGGCCCGACAGCTTCTCCAGAAGCTCATCGAGGACAAGGGCGTAGACGAGCTGCTCCTCACGTTGGCCGACTGTTTGAAGGACCACCTCCGCTCGGGCGTGAACGAGGACGTGGTGCGCGAACAGCTCGCTCTTTACGCAGAGAGCTGATCCGAGGGCTTTCGATCGCCGCGCTCGGCTCGGTCCTCGGGCTGACGGGCTGCGACGTCGGAGGGCCGACCAACCAGCCGCAGGGCGTCGGCGCGCCCGTGAGTTTCACCGCGAACGTCGGGCCCGATCTCCCCACGACAGGCAGCGTCGAGCTGACGTTCGACCGCCTGCTGATGCCCGCGAGCATCAACCGGCAGACGTTTCAGCTCCAGACGCTCTCGGGCACGGTGCTGACGCCGAACGTGGCCTACGATCCGGTCTCGCGGGTGGTAACGGTCACCCCGCTGCCGGACAACCCGTTCGTGACGGGCCAGACGTACGTGCTCACGATCTTCCCACTCCAGCCGGGCATCACGGCAGGCCAGCTGGGGACGGGACCGGGCCTTATTGCGATCGACGGCGCGACGCTCAACCCGCCCCAACCGGTCAACATCACGTTCCTGGCGGGGACCCTCGTCACGCCGCCCGCGCCCACGCCCATCGATTACTGCACGACCATCGCTCCGATCTTCGTGGGCCATTGCAACGGCCTGGCCTGCCACGGCTCGGACTCTACGGCGGCGCAGGGGCTCGTGCTCACCACGCCGGCCGGCGTCGCTTCGACGGCCGTGGGCCTCGACGGGATGGAGGTCGTCGCCGTGGGCGCCAACACGGGCCCGCGTCCGGTTGCCGAATCCCCCGGCGCCATCTTCGGCCTCGACATGCCCATCATCGACCCGGGGCCCGGGGCGCCCGCAGCGGGCGATCCGGGAGACAGCTGGATGATGTACAAGCTGCTCATGGCCGTCCCGGCGCCGGGCGACGCGGGCGACATCGTGCCGCTGTCCAGCACCGAGCGGGCCACCCTGGCGAGCCTCGTGCCCGGCCGCGAGATGCCCTTTCCGCCCAATCCCGGAGCCTCGCTCAACACCGTCGCGCTGCAGCTCACCGTCGCCCAGCTCGAGACGATGAGCACGTGGATCGCGCAGGGGGCGTTCGTCCCCCCGTCGTGCCCGTGACGAGTGCATCGTCGTCGAGATGAGCTCAAGGTTTTTGCTGTCATCCTGAGCGAAGCGAAAGACCCAACGGAGAGCGCGGAAAGTCGGCGTCCATGGGGTCCCTCGCTCCGCTCGGGATGACAGCAAAAGCTACCCGCTGATGCGGTTGCGGCCCGCCTGCTTGGCCTCGTAGAGGCGCTCGTCGGTGCGCTTGTAGAGATCCTCCGGCGTATCGTCCGGCGTGAGCTCCGAGACCCCGACGCTGACCGTGCAGCGGATGACGTCCTGGTCGTGCTTGACGGGCGTCGCCTCCACCGTCGCCCGCACCTTCTCCGCCGTGGTGCGGGCGCCGTCGAGCACCACTTCCGGCAAGAGCACGGCGAACTCCTCGCCCCCAGTGCGCGCGAGGATGTCCTCCCGCCGCAGCCGGGACTTGACCGCCGAAGCCACCACGCGGAGCAAGCTGTCGCCCGCCAGGTGCCCGTAGGTGTCGTTGACCTTCTTGAAGAGATCGATGTCGAACGTCAGAAGCGACAGCGCGCGGTTGTAGCGCTTGGCGCGGTTCACTTCGCGCTCCAGGGCCTCGTTGAAGTATCGACGA
>Ga0302326_10003087_pt1 | contig 39560 bp, 47 predicted proteins | sample Palsa_T0_3_FD_202264 | JGI IMG/M metagenome (GOLD analysis project Ga0302326, IMG submission 202264) | Peat permafrost microbial communities from Stordalen Mire near Abisko, Sweden - Palsa_T0_3 | ecosystem: Environmental > Terrestrial > Soil > Palsa > Peat permafrost | place: Sweden: Abisko... | reverse complement strand
TGCAGGGGTCGTGTTCGTCGTTCGTCGAGGATTCAGCGCTCGTGAACAGCCGTCGGCGCTTGAGAACTACCTAGCGACATCGGTGCGCGCCCTTGCGGTGCCTACACGCGCCAGGAACGAGAGGAATCCGTTCCTGCCATCACCTGATGTGTTGGCCGAAGCCAGGGCTCATTTCGCCGACCATTGCGCCATCTGCCACGCAAACGACGGTAGCGGCGAAACGGAAATTGGTCAGAACTTATACCCGAAAGCCCCGGATATGCGCCTGCCTCGAACACAGAAACTGACCGATGGAGAGCTTTACTACACCATCCACAACGGGATTCGACTGACCGGTATGCCAGCATGGGGTGCGGATGAGAAAGACGATGACAGTTGGAAACTGGTCCTGTTCATACGGCACCTTCCCGAGCTGACTCCAAGGGAGGAACGCGAGATGGAGTCGCTCAATCCGAAGGGCCCGGCAGAGAACCAGGAGGAACAAGAGGAAGAGCAATTTTTGAACGGCGAACCCGGGAATCCAACACCAAAACAATCCAAACATTCACGTCGCTCGGAGGAGAAATGATGAATCGGACCCTAGCAGTATTCGTTTTCCTGTTCGCCCTCTCGTCAATCGTCTTTGCCCACGGAAACCAGAAGCATGTGATGGGCACAGTGACCAACATTTCCGAAAACTCCCTTTCTGTCGAAACCACATCAAAGAAGACGGTTACGGTGAATATCGACGCCGCAACGAAATTCGTAAAGAGCGGGTTGCCTGTGACCTTAAGGGATCTTAAGGTCGGCGATAGAGTCGTAATCCATGCAACCGGACCCGAGGACAAGTTGGTTGCATCCGAAGTACGCTTCGGAAGTATGCCGAAGGAGGGAATGTCAGGCATGGACCACACACATCCGTAACGCTGGGCTGTGCCTTTAGGATCACTGGCCAACGCAGAGATTAATGAACCCGAAGCCGGCCCACCCAGTTGAATTCCTTGGGCGATTGTAGATCTCATGATTTGGTCTTCTAGCCTGTCGAGGTGTCGAAGCCTTTACGTGGAGAAACGAAGTGACGAGCGTAAGCGTCTTCAATATTGTGGTCGCCTGTCTTTGAAAACCGCAAGAGGGGGCGAGAGCCCTTGGTCCATCGTTTGTACACGGTGAGCGAGGGCTTGAGATCCAGATCGTGCGCGTGCAACCGCAGAATACGCAAGATTCGGCTGGTCTTGCTTAAATTGCAGCCTATGACCCTCTCGAGATACGCAATCCGGCCGCGCCTCCAGTCCTCTACCGACTCGGGGGAAAGCAGATCCATACGAATAAAGAGTTCCAACGGAGCAACGAAACCCTTTTCCCGAAGAAGACTCTCAACCGCTTTCACAATCCGAGCGTAATATGGATCCTGCCGGTAATTGGCCACTGTTATTTTCTTCAAAAGAGCGTCCTCGCTATCCCGGAGCGTTTTTCCCATCCACCTAGCACACCGCATGTCTCCATCATATGTGTCACAAATATGGACGATTCCGTTTTTTTGTCCAAGCAGTGGCAAACTGCCGAGTTACCGTTTCCCTTAATCCTATTGGTCAGCGCCGCCGTCAAGCCACAAAATCGAGATGCTTTCCACCTACACAAAGCTTGCCGTTTCGTCCTTGGCCACAAGGCCAGTGAATGAGTCTCCGACCTGGAATCTAGGTACAAATCTGCGTACAATAAGCCGTGGCAGCCCGCGCTTCAGGTAGTTCAAAGGGAACGGCGCGGATGCCGTGAAATACCAGTGAGTCGAGAACTGTTTCTTGATACGCTAGAGGTCAGGAGTTCGAGTCTCCTGGTGCTTACCATTTCTTTTGACTACTTCCCGACTTGATCATGTCCAACTCAGGCATTCCGCAATCCCAAATCAATGCTGAAACCGCCGGCGACCCCGGCGAATCCTTCGGCGATCTTCTTTCTCAGTACGAAAAGAGCCATTCGCGCAAGAGCGAAGATGGCGGCAGACAACTCCTGGGCACCGTAATTATCATCTCCGGGGACTCCGTCTTCCTCGACATCGGCTTCAAGAGCGAAGGAATTCTCCCGCTGGCGGCCTTGCAGGGTGCTGGTGAGAGTGTGACACCGGGCGACAAAGTGCCGGTGTCGGTCAAAGGCCGCGATCCCGAGGGATACTATCAGCTCACGCGCGCCAAGGTTGAGCGGCCAAGAGACTGGTCGGCTCTTGAGAAGGCTTTCGCGGACAAGGCAACCATTGTGGGGACGGTGACGGGGGTGATCAAAGGCGGGCTCAGCGTGGATGTGGGAGTGCGAGCGTTCATGCCGGCCTCGCGCAGCGGAGCACAGGACGCCGCCGAAATGGAGAAGTTGGTGGAGCAGGAAATCCTCTGCCGTATCATCAAGCTCGACGTGACAGAGGAAGACGTGGTGGTGGACCGCCGCGCGGTCGCAGAAGAGGAAGAACGCTCGGTGAAGGAGCGCCGCTATTCGGAGCTGAAGGAGGGTGATACCGTGAGCGGTACGGTCCGCAGCCTCACTGATTACGGTGCCTTCGTGGATATTGGTGGCGTGGACGCATTGCTGCACGTAAGTGACATCGCCTGGAGCCGTGTCAGCAAGCCGGCGGACGTGCTCTCGGTGGGGCAGCCGATCGAAGCCAAGGTGCTCAAGATAACGAATGATTCCGGCAAGGGGCGTATTTCGGTGGGCATGAAGCAACTGCAGCCCCATCCCTGGGATGCGGTGGCCGGAAGGTACAAGACCGGCGAGCGCGTGCGGGGCACGGTCACACGCGTGGTCGAGTTCGGAGCGTTCGTGGAATTGGAGCCCGGGATTGAGGGGCTGATCCACGTTTCGGAGATGTCGTGGGGAAAAAAGTTGCGGAGTGCCAGCACACTGGTCAAGCCGGGCGAGACCGTCGACGCGGTGATTCTGGCGGTGAACGCGGCTGAGCGCCGCATTTCTCTCGGTCTGAAGCAGGCATTGGGAGATCCGTGGGCCGACGCGGCGCAGCGGTTCGCCGTGGGGTCGGTGATCGAGGGGCCTGTAGTTAGCATCACCAAGTTCGGTGCATTCGTGCAGCTTACCGAGGGCGTGGAGGGCATGATTCACATCAGCGACCTGAGCGCCGAGAAGCGCATCAACCATCCGCAAGAAGTGCTGAGGGTTGGACAACTGGTCAAGACTCAGGTGCTCGCGGTCGATACCGAGAAACGGCAGTTGCGGCTGGGCATGAAGCAACTGGTTCCGAGCGGCTTGGATGAATACATCGCCGAACATAAGGAAGGCGATGTGGTTACGGGCCGCATGATTGAGGTTTCAGATGGACAGGCACACGTGGAACTTGGCGAAGGCATCCAGGGCAAATGCCGCATGGATGCTGCGAGTCCAGCGACCGAGAAAGCGCTGCCGGATTTGTTAGCCTCTGAACTGAACGCAACGCCCAACTCGAAGCTTGATTTGTCTGCGCTCGGTTCCATGCTGCAAGCGCGCTGGAAGGGCAGCGCATTCGCGGGCGGCGCCAAGCCAGAAGCCGCCCGCACCGGACAGATTCGCAAATTCCGGATCACAAAGCTGGATCCGGCTGCGAAGAGAATTGAACTGGAGTTGACGTAGCCAGCAGCGCAGGCCCCATCTAATCCATCTTCCGCAGCTGACTCTCTGCCGCCCGCACTCCTGCGCCAGCAGCAAGCGCAGACTCCGCCTGCTTCTTCTGCCAATCTGTCTCGACTAGTACGGTGATGGACTCCAGTTTCTTCGTTTTCAAGCCCTCGTTAATTCCCCGGTAGGTCTTTCTTCTGTTTACGTCATTATCGTGCGGCAGTTTTCGAACTGCTTATTGCTTCTCGAACTGGAACGAGCACGGCCGCCCCTCGATCCGGGCGCCGGTTCCTTTGGTGCCTTTGAAGTGGGCGTCGATGCTGTAGCTGTACTCGGTGCCGCGGGGCGTGTCGCGTCCGGGGACGTATTCCTTGGAGCCGGTGCGGCCGGTGGCATAAAGCTTGGCGGCGCCGTCGGCGTCGATCTTACCCTCAATCAGCAAGGAGCTGGGCTGACCCTCGGTGCCGTGCAGGCCGCGGAGGTTGCCGTCCTTGACCTCGCTGACGAAGCGGAAGGAATAGCCGAGGGCGTCGCGGGCCGACTCGCAGGAGACAGTGGTGAGCCACTTGCCGTCGAAGGGCTCTCCGGCGATCGAGACGCTGGGCACGATTAGCAGAATGAGAGCCGCCAGGAGTCGAGTTGCGGTCGGGATTGGGCTTGTGGCCAGGTTCACGAGCGTCACCCTCGGAGGTGAATTATACGCAAAAGGAAATGGCAGACCGTGTTCCCATGGTCGGCCTTTATTTTTTGTCCAAGGGACTCCCAGTTCGAGAACCTGCGTTGGGAAGACGTAATAGATGAATTATGTCGCGCAAATTATTAATAATATTAGATTTGTTGTCGGTCAGCGACCCAATTTCTCGACCACGACTTCTCCACGACCATCCTCGAAAAGGCTAGCGTCAGCGGCCCAACTCCGTCCATGGCGACATATTCCGCCAAGTTGGCGCGTCGGCCCCACACTCGGTGAACCACCGTCTGCCCCTCCAGATCAGCCCATGTCGTTGATCCCGTCAGTGGATGCATAAGCCGCGAGACTGCGTATTTCACGTTCCCAGATCAAAGTCGAACGCCGTGCTCATCCGGATCGGCGCCCATCGGCCCAGCTCCAGCAGTCATGTCCGACAGCGGCAGATTCTTTTCACGCGCCTTATGTGCTGAGAATCGAGATGTCCTGACCTGGGATCTCGTGAATTCGAGATGCGCACGCCTGAAATGCAATCGGGCGCGGACCGGTCAGTCCTCCTAAACCTATTGGACTGGAGTAAAATGCGGACCGAATGGAGGAACCTTATGAAACACTTCACATTCTTCTTGGTTGCAGTTGCAACAATGGCCGGCCTTGTCGCCCTCATCGCCCCTGCACCAGGACACGCGGATGGGGAACCCGCCCCGATCTTCGTCACCGAAATCCCTCACGGGTACCGCGACTGGAAGTGGATTTCCTCGGCCCATGAAGCGGGCAACCTCAACAGCTTAGGTGCCGTCTTGGGCAACGATGCAGCGATCAAAGCCTACCGGGAAGGGAAGCTTCCGTTCCCAGACGGCACAATCATTGCTGCTTTGCATTACCGTAACGTCCCATCCCAGGAAAACAACAAAGTCTTTGGCCAAGCCCAATCTTTCGTTCCCGGCCCTCCCACAAACATTCAGTTTATGGTCAAGGACTCAACAAAATACGCTGCGACCGGAGGCTGGGGGTTCGGTCACTTCCAAGACGGCAAACCTGCCGACGCGGCTTTCATGAAACCCTGCTTTGCCTGCCATGAGAAGGCCAAGGGGACCGACTTTGTCTTCACCCGTTATGCGCTTTGACTCTGAAAACTAGAGCAGAAGGGAACGAGACGATGGCCACGCACAAATCTGAATTCTTCGAATTTGGCGCCAAACCGCCGACAACGCGATGGCGAGAATGCGCTTAATAAGCGAGCGCGTACGATTCTTGGCTGCCGACATGTCTTCTCCCAGAATCGTCGCACGGCGTGTGAGGAGTAACCTACTCTGGCCTAGGACGGTCCACGCTCAGAAGAACGACTGCCGGACATTGTTTTCGAGCCGCTGGGATGTGTTAGTGGCAGCGATTCCAACCGTTGTCGCGAGAACGCTATGGATCACGAATATCAAAACGTTTTCTACCATAGCGTAGCGCATCGATCGATCGAATGCCCGGTCCTAGAACGGCCAGCGCCGCTCCCAAAGCTCCCAACAAAATGTTACTTCGCACCTGAGTTGTTCCGAGAAATACGAAACGAACCTCAACGAGGATGACCAGCGCACCGGCGATAGGTGTCCACAACCCCAATATCAGCAGCGTCCCGGCTCCAATCGCCACCGATTGCAGGATCGTGGTTTGCAGGTCAGGCCCTGTCCGGAGAGCAACGACTCCGTCATAAATCAGCAGAATACCCGAGGCCAGCCTGAGCAGGAGCAGAGCAGCTCCAGGCCATCCATTGGGAAACATGGAGAATAGGCGTTGCAGAGCAGTGAATCCTCTTTCTTGGGGTGTAACTGCCACGCCCAAGAAAACTGCAATTCTTGAGGCCGTTCGCAGTGCCGAAGGACTCACGAACGGCTATAAATCGATGAGCGTACCCGGATACCCCACGGCAATCGATAGCCCAAAAAGAGTTGGTCTCAAGCAACCCTCTTGAGGGGGGCATTGCACGGACTCCAAGAGCGATCATTGCTTGCCTCGCTATGTCTAAAACAACGTAGGGAATAGGCACCGGAGGGCACGTGGTAGACGAGCCGCAATTCCGATACCATTTCAACCCTGTCGAGTCTGATGAATTCTGTTGCTGGGGTTCCTGAAACGACTGAGGCGACCATCGGAAGGCGGAAGAAATCATCGGGCATGGCTTGCCCAGGAGAGTTGCACGTGCAACTTTGCCAACGAGAAACGCGCCGGCCAACACTTCAAGAGTGCGGGCTTCTCTCTGCGTTTGCTTTACTCCTGGTTGTCTTGTCCACATCGCTTTCGGCGGCGACCACTCCAACGAATGCTTCCTCAGAAATGCATCGTGGCGGCCTGCGCTCCGTGCGAATGCCCGCAATTGATGGCGACGATATTCGATTCTCCCGGCTGTCGACCGCTCAAGGACTGTCCCAAACCCAGGTTGCTCAAATCGTCCAGGACGATCAAGGCTTCGTGTGGTTCGGGACTCAATATGGTCTCGACCGGTACGACGGATAAGCATGATGGCGAAGCGCGTCGCCCCACTTCGCCCCCGATGCAGACTGGCTCACGTTAGTGGGCCTCCGCCGATCCTGACGACATCGGCGGAGGCCCGGATGAACATCGCCGTCTGAGGAGAACACAATGAAGGATCTCATCACCATAGAAGGCTGGGACGGCGCGTTTGGCGCCTATATCGCGCGGCCGAAGACTTTGCCGGCTCCGGCCGTTGTGGTTCTGCAGGAGCTGTTCGGGGTAAACGCCGACATTCGCAAAACCAGTGACGAACTGGCGGAACAAGGCTTCCTTGCGGTCGCGCCAGACCTGTTCTGGCGGCAGGAGCCAGGCGTCGACCTGAATGTCACCTCCGAGGCCGACTGGCAACACGGCCTTCGTCTGTACGGGGCTTATGACCGAGATGCGGGCGTCAAGGACGTGAAGGACACCGTCGACGCCGTACGCAACCTTCCGGAGTACAACAGCAAGGTGGCCGTCCTCGGCTATTGCCTCGGCGCGCTAATGGTCTTCCTGACAGCCGTGCGCTGCCACGGCGTCGACGCCGCGGTCGCTTATCACGGCGGCGATACTGAGAAATATCTGGGAGAGGTCGATGGGCTTAACGCGCCCCTTCTAATGCACCTGGCCGGGGAGGATGAGTTCATTTCCAAGGCCGCACAAGCTGAGATCAAAGCGGCACTTGCTAAGAGACCAAACGCGACGGTCTACAGCTATCCCGGTCAGAATCATGCCTTCTCTCGGCACAATGGGGCGCATTACAACGCTGAAGCTGCAGCACTCGCCCACGAGCGGACATACGCCTTTCTCCATCGCCAATTGCTATGACTCCCGGACACTCCGGACGTTGCGGGCGACTCGATCGCCTTCGGCTTCCGTCAGGACGGCATTTTCGCCGAACTGAAAGACGCGGTCGGAAATGCGCTAAGCAAAGAAGAACTAATGCTGTTTATGCAGCTTGATCACGGCGGCTGTGCGTAAAGAGATTCGAGATGATACGAAAAATCGAGATAGAGCGGTTCAGTCTGATGACTTCCAAGCCATTTGATGAAGTAATAGCCGGTGTGAACGCCGCCATCGGTCATCCGGATATGGCCGGGATTTGGGAGATCAACACACGAGGCGCGTTCTTTCGCCGAACTGAAAAGCGCAGTCGAGAGGAGCTTGAGCAAAGCAGGACTGATGCTGTTTATGCAGTTGGATCACGGCGCGATTGTGCGCAAAGAAACAGGCCGCGACACTCCGAGGATGATTCGCTTCGTCGTTGGCAATCCCCTTATCATGAAGGAAATGGCCAAGCATGTTGCGGATGCTGGCTCTTACGCGCCGGTCACCGTGCTGGTAGATGAGCGTGCCGATGGCGTGCACTTGTCCTACGACAGGATGGCGAGCCTCTTAGGCCCTTAAGGGAATCACGACGCGCTAGAGGTTGCCCGGAATCTGGATAAGAAAATCGAAGATCTCTTACGACAAGCTGCAGCTTGAAAAAGCACGAAAGAAGTACTCATGGCCAGGAATCACCCAAATAACAAGCCTCCTGCTGCCGCCTGACTCGGAGGAACCGGTGCGGTTGGAAATGGCCACACAACTCCATCAGCTGCTTGCAGACACGATGACCCGCGCTTCTTGCTCCGCTAGCCCTTGTAGTTTGCACAGACCCATGAAAAGGCGAGCCTTGTGATGTGATGATTCAAAGTGCCTGCGAGACGTGACCAAATCGCCGATCCTGACTAATAATCCCAGTCAGACCCTATAAGACAGACTAAGCTCGGGTAATCTTCTGAGGTGCTTGAAATCTAGCTATCCTCGACCGCTGAGGCGCCTCACTTGAGGCGTGTGTATTTGTTTACCCAATTCGTTTCCCAAGTTTCGCCGCCATCATTGGAAAACGCCTGTTCGGATTGCGCGGAATCATCACTGATTTTCCAGATAGAAAATCGAATCCAGATATATCTGCCGTTGATCTCCTCCTGGTCATAAAATTCGCAACGGCCATTCCTACACTGCCCCACTCCCGGCTCGCCGAGCGTGCCAACATTCGGCGTGGCGAAGTCCAGGTTCCACTCATGAGTATTTGGATTGAACCATCGCAGCGCCAGCAACTGCACGTGCCCGGCCAGGCCGTCGCCGACATATTCCGCCAGGTTGGCGCGTCCGCCCCATACTCGGAGAACCGCCGTCTGCCCCTCCAGATCAGCCCATGTCGTCGATCCCGTCAGTGGATGCATAAGCCGCGAAGATTGCGTATGCCACGTTCCCAGATCGAAGTCGAACGCGTGCTCATCGGGATCGGCGCTCATCGGTTCAGCTCCAGCAGCCATGTCCGACGGCGGCAAATCCTTTTCACGCGTCTTATGAGCATCGAATGACGTAAACCACGTCTTCCCACCATCGTTTGAGTACGATTCCGTGTAACGATGCGAATTAGGAGTGATCTCCGACCACATTCCCCGTACGAAGATCGACTTGTCGTGAAAGGTATCATGTGCGTACAGCTCGCCGCGGCCGTCATGAAACTCGCCCACTAGACCCCCGGACAGAACTGCGATCTTACTGTTGAGGAACGACTGACTCCACTGGTGCGACTGCGGATTGTACAGAAACAGCGATAGTCCTTCCCAATGTCCCTTCGGACCGTCGGCCTCAATCTCTTCCAGCCTCGCGCGCCCACCCCAAACCGGTCGTATCGTGACCGTGCCGTTGAGTTCCATCACGTCGCTCGATGCCGAGAACGGATCGAGCACACGGCGTATGTGCGTATGCCACACGCCAATGTTGAAATCGAAATCGTGCGACCCGTCGCGGCCCCGCGCCTGTTCCGCACCTGTTACCTGCCCGAGCGAGAACGCGCGCTGCTGCCAGCCTCCGCTGACGAGAAAAAGAATCGCCACAACCCTGAGTAGATTTCGAATGCCGCTTGCTTTGGTCTCTTTCATGCCTGCAGTGTAGGCTTATTCTCGGCGAAGGCATTGCACGTATGGAACAGGGATTTTCAAAGAAAAATCAAAGCATGATGGAGACGGCATATCGGTTTGGCGATTTCGCGCTTTATCCCCGTGATCGCCGGCTCAAGAGAGGCACTGCCTCAATTGCTCTTCAACCCAAAGCCTTCGACGCCCTTCTTTGCCTAGTTCGAGGGGCAGAGCACATGGTTTCCAAGCAGGAGCTGAGACAAACACTCTGGCCCGATGTGCACGTGAGTGAGCGAAATCTCACGAATCTGATCGTGAGCCTCAGGAAAATCCTGGGTCCCTATGCGATAAAGACTGTTTCGAAGTACGGATATCGACTTGAAGTGCCCGTTTCCGGAGAACCGGGCGTCAGGCGGGAGACTTACGAGAAATTCATCCGGGCTCGGGAACTGACCACGCAGCGATCTCTTGACTCGATGCTACTCGCACGCGACCTGTACTGGACCTGTCTGGCCGAGAATCCGAACCTTGCGCCCGCCTGGGCATGGCTGGGCCGGTGTTGCTGGTTCCTCGATAAATTCACACCCAGCAGTTCCGTTATCCCGGCGTTGGCGGAAGCCGCATTTCAACGTGCATTCGTGCTCGATCCCGATCTGGCTTCCGCTCACCAGTTCTATACCCTCTTGCAGGTCGATCTTGGCCGTGCAGATGAGGCAATGCGTCGGCTTTTCGAGCGCCTTCAGCGTCATCCGACAGAACCGGAATCTTTCTCGAGTCTGGTTCAAGTGCTCCGCTTCCGCGGACTGCTTCGAGAATCCGTTGCAGCGCACAGACGAGCTGTCGAATTGGACCCTGCTGTCACTACGAGCGTGGCGCACACCTTCTTCCTGGCAGGACAGTACAAAACTGCAATCGAAGCCTACAGTGGACGAGCCGCATATTATTTGGATGCGGCCGCATGGGCTGCGCTGGGGGACCGAAAGCAAGCGGTTGCTCTCCTGCGCGAACGACTCAGCAAAACTTCATTCTCAAAGCGCATAACAGCTCTCATGGGTTCGCTATTGGCCACCCTCGAAGGTAAAACGGACGAAGCGGAAAGCATCATGGATGAGGCCGAGACTAGCCGCGAACCCGAAATCCTGATTTATTTCGCTCGGCATTACGGTCATATGCGCTTGCTCGACTCTTCGATCAAAGCCCTCCAACTCGCTGCACGTTCGGGCTTCACCTGCGCACCAGATACGTTAAAGTCGGATCCCTGGCTGGTCCCCTTGCGAAAGCATCGGGAACTTGGCCGACTGCTAAGCGATGCAGAGGCTCTTGTTGAAAAAGCCAGATCTAGTCTCACGGAATGTGCGGGGGGTTCGAAAGTTTTTCGTTAAATCAGCCTTTTGTTAAGCCCATCATCTCGGGGCGGCGGCGCTGAGTAATTTAAAGTGGCAGTTCAGATTACTCATATCCGTTCGAATCAAAATCGGACGCAAGAAACCCAAAACCTCCAAGAAGGAATTGGATAATATGAGAGCCTTGATCACCCGGGACCTCGCAGACGCGGGCCTTGCCGGGCTTTCCGCAGGTCGGAGATTGGCAACTGACTACAACGCTGCACTCTAGGCTGCGAATATGGCGATTGCCTGAGCGGGATATCGGATCACGAGCAAAGTCGGACATCACCGGGTGTCGTTAGAAAGTACGAAACTTGTGTTGGGCAAAGCCGCGAACAACTACGCCGACTATTGCGAGACCTGTCGGCGGAAGCGAAATGCCATCGACCACACGTTCTCAAAGGTCGCGACCGAAACCGAGGCGGCCCCTGTGGGGATGGGATCTGCGTCGCGATCACCTATCCGCAAGCGTACTTGATAGGCAATAGTCATGCTGATCACCATTGACGACTTGCGGCGCTTTGCCGTCGCTCGCAGCCTCTTTACGCCCACCACGCTAGAACGCGCCCTCCACAGGCTCGGCTTTGTGCAGGCAGATCCGATCCGAGCGCCTGCGCGCGCACAGGACCTGATGCTGCGCCATCGCGTCAAGGGCTACCGTGCCGGCGACCTCGAACGCCAGTACACGAAACTTGGCATCGAGGAGGACTTCTTCGTTGTTTACGGTTTTGTAACCAGATCCTTACAGGCACTGATGCATCCGCGCTCGCATACTGGCGTACTTGCCGAAGGCCCGCTGCCCTGGTCCCGCGCACGAAGGAAGCAGGCACAACTTCTGCTGGAGTTCGTACACAAACATGGTGCAGTACATCCGCGCGAAGTAGATCGGCATTTCTCTCACGGCAAAGTGAGGAACTACTGGGGCGGCTCGTCGAACGCGACGACCCATCTGCTGGCCGCCATGCACTACCGCGGGATGCTGCGTGTGGCGCGGCGCCAGGGCGGTATCCGCCTCTACACTGCCCACCAGCACGGGCTTGAACCGACCGATGCCGCCGAGCGCCACGCGCGGATCGACGCGCTTGTCGATGTGGCTGTCCGAATCTACGCACCCCTGCCCGGGACGTGCCTGTCGGACCTTGTGCGTCGGCTGCGCTATGCCGTGCCGCAATGGCACGGCGAGCTGAAGAGTGCCTTGCAGCGGGCAAAACAGCGGCTCTCATATACGCGCGTCGATGACGTCGACTGGTATTGGCCAGCCGAAGAAAAGGCGGCGCGCTGTGCGCCGCAGGACAGAGTACGCCTGCTGACGCCCTTCGACCCTGTGGTGTGGGACCGCGACCGCTTCGAGCTGCTGTGGGGCTGGGTGTACCGTTTCGAGGCGTACACACCGGCCCCCAAACGCAAACGTGGCTATTACGCTCTGCCGCTGCTCTGGCGCGACCGCGTGATTGGCTGGGGCAACCTCTCGATTAAAAACGGTGAACTCAAATCTGAGTTCGGCTATGTTGAATCGCAGCCACCACATGATCGTACCTTCAACCGCGAACTTGAAGCTGAGCTGGATCGCATGCGAGCCTTTCTGGGCCTTGATTCCTGACGATAGTGGAACCCGGTCACTCCAGCTCTAATCATTGGCACGTGCGCCAAAGCCACTGACGAGTATAGCTTTCGGCTCGATCAGGCCGCGAATCTGGTCGGCCCTGGCGGAAGAGTTTAGAACTTTGATTGAATATCGATTTAGCACCTGCGTGTTCAGACTGGGGAATCGATGCAATTTTTAGTGGCCCTTATATTACGCATAGGCAATTTCTCACGTGTTTCATTCATCAATTCGTCCTCGCCGGTAATGTCTCTCGCCTCATGGGCGGTATGTACGTGGCGCTCTTTACCTTGCCCTTCGCATCGACTATGAATCCTCTAGTGGCGAGCAGTTGAAGGATCTCCTCACAAATCGCATTGCGAACCGGGCCGGTCATCTGAGTGGACAAAATGTAGTCCACTTTCCGAGCAGGACCGTAGTTCTCTGATTCAGCCATTCCGTGCGCGATGAGCCGGTCCATTGCTTCTATCGTGAGTGGTGTCTCGCCTGATTCAGTCCTCGGATTCTCCAGTTTGGCCAGCTTTATCAATTCGCGCTGCTCGGAACGCAGTGAGGCAAGGCGTTGCTCTAAATCCCTGATGAGCATCCGATCTGCTGGAGTCTTCTTCAATTCAGCCTGCAGCATTTTCTTGTTTCGCTTGATGGCCTCTTCAACCTCAAACGCGTGGTCGTGTGGCCGATGATCCTGGAAGCATTTGCCGAGGCCAACGTAATCGTCTACGCCATACTTGCTGCACACGCTGGTACGCGGAATTCCTTTCTTCAATTCCGCAAAGATCTCGGCGATATCAGGTCGAGCACAAAACTTGCACTGGTACGGCATTTCGCTCCTTTATGACAGACAGACGGATAGCCACTGGCTTGACGGGTAGAATGTCGTCCCAGTGTTCGTATCCCACGCGCCGCCGCCCTTTATGAGCGACTGGACCAACTGCTTCAGATCTGCATCGTCCGTAATGCTGGAAAATGTCAGCGTTACTGTCGAACTGTTCGTTAATGTCACGGTCGCGGTTGAGTAGGCCATGAGCTGGCTCCGTTCTTGTTCATAGTTTTCCCCCATTCGAGCAAAGCGGAAAGCTTAACGCGTGGCTTCACACCTGGACCTGTCGAAACAGGAATGTCACCCTTTCGCATCGCTTCCAGAATGGTAGCGGTGTGCTTGCCCATCAATAGCGAGATATCAGCCGCGGTTAAGTAAGGGTCGAACCCAATGAGATCATTAACGAACTTGCCAATGTCAAGGCGCATTATTGGTTACTTATAGGGTAACACCAAGGAAAGGTCAACCCTTTTTCTTGGGCTACTCCCACAAAGTGTCAAAGTAGAGAGGCTAAAGTATGACCCAGTGTTAACTGGTAAGGCAGATCGGCGCAAGCGCCTTACTTATTCTGAACTGACAGGCAAAGAACAACCGCCGCGCCACGAAGCGACAGGGACGGGGGAGACGCCAATCCCCTTCTAGTCCGTGCCGCGTTTTTCCTCTTTGCGGCAGTGAGTTTCCTGCCCTTTTTCTCGCCTTCCCGATTGCGCTTTTCGGAACCTTGAAAAGTGCTATCATGCCGCTGGGCCTTGACGTATTCCGGTGTTCTCATAAGGAGGATTCGCGATGATTACCGTGGCCAAAAGCCGGATAGAGCCGAAGCCGCGTGAGCATCCGAAACAGGTCGGCGTGGTTGCCCAAGGGCAAATTGGTGTTTCGACGTCCGGGCAAACGAATCTTTTCAGTTATAACTTTTGTGGGTGCCAAGCCTTGCTCATCGCGTCTATGCAAGGGTTCGGTGGGCTTCTGGCGCATATCGCCGAAACCGGCCAAATACCCGGAAACTCGCGCGATGACTACATCCGTCAGTCCATTGATTTGGTGCTCGGTCTGGCGATCAAGCTTTTTCCGCCCAAGGTCCATGTGGCCTTGTTCCGCGGCTGGCAACAAGAAATCGCCCGCGACTGGGGACTAGGGAACGACAATAGAGTAGGGTCCTTCTTGGATCTACGGGCGAGGAGTTATCAAGGCGAACATACCGCCGTTTTTTTTGATACCGTGAAAAAGAAGGTGTACATGAGTAAGGACGCGATCATCGACATCGGACGTGCCGATCATGAGGCCATGTTTGAAAGGTCCGAGGCGATGGCTAAGTCTGGAACCACCAGCCTCGAGGTTCCGTTAGCAGCCAAAACAAAGATGCTTATACTTACGTTCCCTTAACAAGCTTCGATGTTTCGATGTGGTCGGGTTCATCTCAAAGGTTGCCCAAAGGATTCGACTTGTACCTGCTACAACGACGGCGAACCACAATCAAAGTAGGCCACCCACGGCAAACACAATATTATACATTTGAGCCATTGCCCTGTTACGCCGCTGTAGTCGGTTATCGCGCAGTTATCCACAGCATATTCACAGTCATTAGTAAATGGGCTAGTATCAATAGCAGAGAACCAAAGTTGATGGGTATCAGCGCCGGGCGGGTGTGCACAACTTTAACCAGAAAGTTCAGCCATTTTCTACGACTCAGTTACCTCGCTTATTTTGCTTTTAGCTCTCCAGTAGTTTGAATCTTCCATACTTGCATTTTTCCATCAATGGATAATCTAATTATTCCATTTGATGGAGGTTGTTTCCAGCCAAGAGTATTGTTTCTAGTGATAACTACGGCCATATAGTTGCCGCTAGAAAAATATATCGGTATGTAGTTATGAGGGGAGGTATTTATTATAAGTTTATAAGTTACTTGGCTAAGTGCTGGGTAGCTTACAACTTAACGAGAGGATGGTAAACGAACATGGCACGGAATAAAGCACAGCAAGCAGCAGCAGAACGAGCCAAGAAGTCAGCCGCACCGGTTGCAGCAGACGAAGTCCAACAACAACAAGTAGGCAAGCCGAACGGAAAGGTAGTCGAGGCTACTCCAACCCCAGCAGCTAAACCGGCCACTCCTGCACCGGTACAGCCTAGCAAGCAGCAGCAGGCGATCGAGACGTTGCGTGCAGGGTGGTTGCAGAATGGCGTGAACCTGGACAAGCTGACAGTACGGGACGATGGCAAGTTCAAGCTGTTGGTAGTGGCGGATGGCTGGCCAACAGTGCGGCTAGGGCCGACTGGCGGGATCACTGTAATGGAGCTCCATTCATACGCCAAAGCCTATGACGCGGCAATGAACGGTAAGGAACTGTTCGAGAAGCAGCAGGCGCGGGACGCAAAGAAAGCCGTTGCTGCACAGCCAGCAGCACAGCCAGCGGCACCGGCAGCAGAGAAGGCCCCGGCAGCGAAACAGACAGCGTAAACAGTGTTCCACTCTCGAAAGGAGGTAGCTAGATGGAACACACAGCGCGTATCGTCGAGGCCCTACTGGCGATCTTTGGTAGCATGAAGTTCATGCACGAGTGCTACGAGGTCATCCACCACGTCGTTCATTTGATCAAGAAGTAATAGCAGAAAGCATCCACGCTAATCGGCGTGGTGCTTCTGTCTTCCCCTCATCTAGCTCTCACTTCCCAGCACCCGCCGCTTTGCGTGCCCTCTTGACCCGATAGTGGGGACGCCCACCGAGGTCGACCCCTGCCCAGTTGCACGGGCAGAGTTCCAGGTCTGCATTTAGCCTCTCCGTCCACGCCCTGAATCCGTTGAGACCGAGTTCTGGCTGGGGCACGACACGGTTGTGAACCAGCACCCTACCCTTTGCGAGTTTGCGGGGGATGCGCGCGAGGTATCTCATGTCTGGCTTTGCGTCCATAGGGTGGAAAGCCTATCACGGACACGTTTTGAAGAGCACAGCTTGCAGATAACTTGCCAAAGTTGATGATTTCCTACTTTGACGGTAGACAAAGACGCGCTCGGGCAGGCCACTCCCTTTGCAACGCACCAGTTGTCCCCATCGACTTCCGTGATGTCCGACGCAGACTGCTCGAGCGGGTGCCAGACCTCAGTCGGCATCCCGTGAATGAATTCCGCGCCCAACTCAATGGCGGATGCGGAGGCTGGGTTCCGCTGAGTAAAAATGCGGCCGCCGATCCGGCTCCTCGCCTCTAACACCGTCACCGAAAGACCAGAACCGGCTAGCTTGCAAGCAGCCGCAAGTCCAGAAATTCCCGCGCCGATTACGATGACGCTATTTGCCTCGGCCATAGCCTTAATCAGGGCCACGCGTGCCTCTCAAGTCTCTGCGAACGAGTTTTCTGCAGTCATAGTAATCGTTCGTCGTGCTGTTGACCGATATGGTATAACTGTTATACTCCTGCGTTTTTCCTTCGATGCGCGCAAAAGCGGGCGCTTAAGAGCAAACCCGAAAAGAGGCGTCGGATTCGAAGAGGCGCAGGAGATTTTCTCGCACCCGTACTACCTTGACCAGCGCTCGGACCTGCCCGAACAGTACCGGGCGATCGGCTGGGTCGGCGGGGATTTGTACACCGTAATATTCGAGGTGCGGGAAGACGAAGACAAAAAGGAAGAGTACTACCACTTGGTGACTCTCTGGAAGGCCACCAAGCAGGAGCAGAAACTTTATGCAGAACACTCGTAGACGTCGGAAGCCAGTCTCGGCGGAAACCATCGCCCGCCTAGCGGACCAGGGAAATGATGTGTCACAGTTCTTCACTAATACGGGACGCATGATGGGTCCGATCCGGAGGGTGAATGTTGACCTGGCGTCGGGGATGCTGGAAGAACTCGACCAGGCCGCCAAAGAGTTGAACATCAGTCGGCAAGCGGTAATCAAGACGCTGATACGCCAAGCGCTCGATCAGCAGTATCTGGCACGAGTAGGCCGCACTTTTGCCAAGCGAAGGTAGCATCCTTGCGGCCGTTGACCTTGCTACTAAACGATCCGTGACCTTCAGCGACGAGAGACGCCCGAGCAGTACTCGGGTAGACGTGGTAATGGTGAGAGCGCTGGCAGTGCCTGGTTGTGACCCTTATGCAAACTTGGTCCACGCGCATCGGGGGCACTCAGAAGTTGGCCGTTGCGCTTCCAACGCGAACTGCTCATTTGCCGGGTGCCGCGGCCGGTTTGATCTCGTCAGCAGATTTCTCCAGGGCGTCAACCGAGCTTGAGTCGAGCTGATAGAGGCTCGGTTCGTTCTCGCGCCTAGCGATGTAGCTGTTGCCGGATTTCGCAATGAACACCTTTTCCACCCGCTTGCCCTCATCCGACGTGACGGTGATATCAATCGCGGGATTAGCAAAACCGGATTCAACAAATTTGTCGGCCGTCAGATCGCGCAGCTTTGAGATAAAATCTTGTACACTTCCGGCTTCCATCTTCTTTCCGTTGGACCACCAATCCGGACCACTTTTGCTCAGGAAGTAAGCTTGCGTACCGCTGTGCACCTCGATCTTGGTAGGCTCGTTGAAGCCAAAGTCAAAAAGCTTCTTATTGCGAAAGTCGTCGAGCCCTTTGTCGACCGCCTGGCCGAGACTGGAGTCAATCTTGTAGGCGCCTTCGACCACACTGGACTTCGCGTAGTAGGTATCCTTGCTCTTACGAACCTGGCTCTTACGAACCTGAAGCTCCTGCGTTCCCGACTGGTCTGTAACTCTGGCAGTTGCAACCGGAGTTGCCCGAGCGAAGGCCGAGGCGGCGTCCTCAAGATCTTTGTTTGACCCGCTGAGATCCATGCGGGCGTCGGCCAGCTTCCCAAGCAGTTCGCTTACCTGAGTTCCATCAGCGCGCAGCGGTTTAGGCTTAAGAATCTGCCACTCGTCTTCATTGCGCCCGAATTCGATGTCCCGGTTTTTGCTGATGAGCTCCAAGCGGCTGACCTTTTCTGCGGTGACAGTCAGCAGCCGCTTGTCGCGCAGATCGTTCAGGCTCTTGTCGATGCTGGTCTTGTGATAGCTGGCCATCGTGAAGATCCGGGGATTGCCGGCCAGCATCGCGTAGACCGCATTCCCGGCGGGCGTTTCATCTCCTACCAAGATCCTTTCTGTCTTGTTGTCTTTCTCGGTGATGTCCACCTCGAAGGCAGGCTGGGCGAGACCGTATTGCTTGACATCGGATGCCTTGTCGTCGACTAGACGCTCCGAGTTTAACGAAGAGAGAGTTGAAATCACCCCGGAAACAGCTGCCTGATCGGCACTGAGGGGTTTGGGTTGAACGATCTGCCAGGCCGCGGAACTGTTCTTTGTGAGGATGATCGGCTCGGCGTCTTTCTTCTTCAACTCCAGCTTGGTGATTGCTGCTCCATCCAGCTTGAGGATCGTGGGCGGAGTGTCGGCCGATGTCTGGGCAGTTTCTTCGCTGGGTTTTCGGTGTTCCGACCAGTGGAGAGTACCAATGAGAGCAAGGAGCACGAATGCGGCAACGATCAGGCTGCGAATTTTCATGGCGCTTCTTCGGATAAGACTCGAATCGGTTGAGAGCGTCCTACCGCCTTTTCCACCACACGCCAATGCCAGTGACGATGACGATTCCTGGCAACAGGAACTGGCTGGTGGTACGTACCCAGCTCAATTGGGCGTGTGTCATAGTAATGCGCCGGTCTTCGCGCTCCTTGGGCCGGATCGAGATCAAGTCTTCATCGGACGAAAGCCAATTGATCGTATTCAGCGCCAGGTCATTGTTGCCGTCGAAGTTGATGAACCCGTTGTCGACCCAGGACGCGCTGCCCACTACCACAAAACGTCCCTGGGAATTTTCCTTGCCGCTGTTATATGTGCCGGCGGCTGCGATGGTCAGCGGGCCCTTCTGGTTTTTGGGATCATTGACATTGACCGACGAAGAACTCAAATTGCCCGTCGCCAGACTCGTGCTCGACGAATCGAACAGCTTCTGTACGCTGGTCTTATCGGTGCTCTTGATCTCCAGAGAGCGGGAGAGCGGAAACCCGGTAGCTGTCTCCTTCATGTCACTCACAATGGGCTGGGATTCATAACTCGTGACCAGCGCTACTTGAGGGCCGAGTCCAACCAGTTGGCCAATCGGGTTCAGGTCGAGAATCAGGTTCTTGTCGAGAGTCACGCCCCAGCTCTGGAGTACGCTCGCGAGGGCGTCGTTGTCGGCGATTTCCGAACGCCCAGCCTTAAGAGGTGCGCCGAGCATCAGGAGCGCCCGCCCGCCGTTTTCTACGTACTTCTTGATCGCGTCCACTTCTGGTTGCTCGTAGTTTCGAGTCGGTCCAGCTACGACGAGGGTCGTGCAGTCGGTCGGCACATCGGCCTTCTGCAACAGACTGATGGTCTTGCTTTCGTAATTGTCTTTGGCCAGCAGATCCTTGAAGTGTGAAAGTCCTCCTCGATCGCTGTCGTCAATCTGGTGTTCGCCGCTTCCGCTGATAAAACACACCGTCCTGGTGCTGCTCTTGAGGTCGCGTATGAAGGCGCCAGTGACGCCTTCCTCCGTCATACTCTTGGCTTCCTCTTTCTTCGGGCCAATCTGAACCACCGCCGTTCCAAAGCTCCGGATTCCGGCTTCGCGCGCTGCTTCCGGGTTCTTGTCGGGATCCACGTACTCCACTTTCAGCTTAGGTGACAAATTCGCATATTCATCGAGCAGGTCTTTCCCGTCGCGGAATCGCGTGCTCTGATTGAAATACGTGATCGTCGCGTTTTGCTTTAGGCCTTTGACGATCTTGGCGGTCTGGTCGGAAAGACTGTAACGTTTGTTGGACGTTGCATCGTAAGACTTGTTGAAGCGGTCAGAAAGGACGTTCACCACAACGATCGCAGCCACGACGATCAATATGTACGTCGTCGCATAGGCCGCGTACTTGGTCTGTCTCGCTCTTAGCCACTGGTTTGCCATCGTGATCTCCTACTATGATCTCCAGCGCAGCGATTCCAGGGAACGGGCAGTGAAGAAGAGCCCCACGAAAATCACCGTGATATAGAAAACCGCGTCTTTGGAGTCGATCACCCCTCTGTCAAAGGATTCAAAGTGGGTAATCACAGACATGTAGGAAAGGACGCGTGCCCAGGTCGCCCTTTCGTAGCCACTAACCCACCCCAACACCCAGAGCAAAAGGCATACTCCAAAGGTCGCGGCCCCCGCGATTATCTGGTTCTTGGTGAGGGTGGAAATAAAGGTGCCGATCGCCAGCAGCGCGCCTGCCTGGAGAAGCAGACCCAGATAGCCGACAGCGAGCGGCTTCCAGTCAGGATTGCCGTATTTGAACAGAAACGCAAAGTTCAGCGCAGTGAACAGCAGCAGGCAACCATAGAGCACCATCGCCGCAAGCCATTTTCCGACGATGATTTCTAGGTCGCGAATCGGTGAGGTCGCCAACAATTCGATTGTGCCCGTGCGTTTTTCTTCGGCGAACAGGCGCATCGTGATCATGGGGATGAAGAACAGCCCGACCACCCCGACGTTCGACAACAACGGTCGGATGATGTCCTCGTTCAGGTTCATGGGCAACGTCTGCCCACGCATCTGCATTTCCATGCCCTCGACAACGAAATACGCGAGTGCATTCCAGAAAAAGAAACCAAAGATCAGGCCAAACATGGTCAACAGCAGATAGGCGACCGGCGAAACAAAGTAGCTGCCCAATTCTTTCCGGCAGATGATCCAAGCATTCCTCATGGCTGCGACTCCTCGGTGGTAGTCTTCTCCGTCTCCACGGATTCGTTCTTTGTAAGTTTCAGGAAGATTTCTTCCAGGCTCATGGCCGCTGGCCGAAGTTCGTTGAGGTCCCAACCGCACTGCACCACTGTGCGCGCCAGGTCGCCTCGGACAAGACGTCCCTTTTCGCTTTCCACTTCAAATTGGGCGCGGCTGTCGACCTGCTGTTTACACAGCACCCGGCTGACGCCGGAAACCTGCTCAAGCTTGTGCTGCACGATAGGCAGGTCCAGGCTTCCATCGCGAACGGCAATCTCGACCAGAACCGACTCAGCGCCGCGGGCTCGCGCTTGCAGATTGCGCACCGAGTCGGTCGCCACCAGTTTTCCGTTGTTAATGATGATCACCTGCTCACACGTTTGCTCGACTTCCGGAAGGATGTGTGTGCTCAGGATGATTGTGTGAGAACCGGACAGGCCTTTGATCAAGTCACGGGTTTCGTTAATCTGTTTCGGGTCAAGACCGGCCGTGGGCTCATCAAGAATGAGCACCTCAGGGTTGTGGATGATCGCTTGCGCCAGGCCAACTCGCTGCCGGTAGCCTTTGGATAGTTTTCCAAGAAGCTTTTTCTTGACATCAGCCACAGCGCAGCGATCACAAACATAGTCGATGCGCTTTTGGAGTTCCTGACCCTTCAAACCCTTCAACTTCCCTACGAACTTCAGATATTCGGCCGTCTCCATTTCCGGGTAAATCGGCGGCGTCTCGGGCAAATAACCGATTCGCTTCTTAACTTCCATGGGTTGATCGAGAACATCAAAACCAGCCACCTTCGCGGTCCCCGCCGACGGCGGCAGGAAGCACGTTAGCATGCGCATCGTCGTCGTCTTGCCTGCGCCGTTGGGACCGAGGAATCCGACGATTTGGCCCTTGGCGACCTCGAAAGAGATCTGATCCACGGCAGTTGTGCGTGCGTACCGTTTCGTAAGTTCCTTGACTGTGATCATAGGTAGTTGTCGGCAACAGTGAGAATACTCCACTGTCGGGTCGAACCACACGTGAACAGTGAAGCGCAGGAAAATATGTTAAGAAGATTCTTGAGACGATGTCAATCGCTCCGCACCTCGGTGTCGATTTCCACTTTTTGGCCAACCTCGACTTTCCGCCTAAGACTGATCGTCATAGAGATGCCAGCGCGGCTTGGAACTCATGATTTCAACCCGCGATTTCAGTGTCTCTAACGACTTTTCAAGGACTTAGGCGCCCCCCGGTCACCTAGTCTGTCGACTTTTCTGCAGAGAGAATACACGGGCTTCGGTCTTCGGCGGCTGCTAAACTATCGCCTCCATGAGCTCCCGCCTCAAGAATAAGATTGCCCTTATTACAGGTGCCGGCAGCGGTATTGGACGTGCCATCGCCTTGGCCTTCGCCGCGGGAAGGCGCCCGGGTTGGGCTGATTGGCCGCCGTATGGCTTTGCTTGATACTGCCGCCCATGAGATCGGCAATGCCAGCATTGTGTTTGAAGCCGACGTGTCAAAAAGTCCGATAGCGGCGCTGCCTTTTTCTGCGAAAGGCGGGCGGCGGTTCCATCATTAACATCGCTTCAGTGATTGGCCTCAACGGCTATTGGACTTGGATTTTTACCAGAGATCGGTAAGAGTGAAGAACGATGACCAAAATCGAAAATATCCAGGCTGTACTGCGGGAGCGCGGCATCGACGCATGGCTGTTTTGCGATCACCACCACCGTGACGCGACCGCGTATCGGATTTTTGGGCCTGCCAGAATCCCTAATGGTTTCCAGACGATGGTTTTATCTGATTCCCGCCCACGGAGAACCGGTCAAACTGTTGCATCGAATTGAGCCCTTCCACCTGGATTCGCTGCCGGGCAAAAAGCATACCTATGCGGCATGGCAGGAGTTTGTCGATAAGCTGCGCGAAGTGCTTTCTGGCCTGCGCGACATTGCCATGCAGTTTTCTCTCCCAACAACATGATCTTCACCGTGTCGGTCGTGGATGCTGGCACTGTGGACCTGATCCGAAATTATGGCAAGAATGTGGTCAGCTCCGCCGACCTGATCGCGAGATTCGAAGCCACCTGGACTGGAGAGCAGATTGGCTCGCACTTCGCGGCAGGCCAAGCCATCGATGACATTATGATGGCGGTTTTCCGGAAATCGCTCGCCGGGTCAGGAGCGGAGGCAGCAATGAGTATGAAATCCAGCAATGGGTAGTGGAGGCCTTCAGGCGCGAGGGGCTGATCGCCGATGGCCCGCCCATTGTGGCCGTCAATCAAAACAGCAGTGATCCTCATTATGTTCCTACGACTGACCACAACGCCCCGATCCGTGAAAGAGATTTCGTTCTCTTAGACGTCTGGGGCAAGAAGAACACACCCGGCGCGGTCTATTACGACATCAGTTGGACCGGGTTTGTGGGACGATCAGTACCGGATCGTATTGGTGAAATTTTCGATATAGTCCGTCGCTCCCGGGATGCAGGCGTCGAGAAAGTGACAAAGGCCATCGCAAGCGGGCAAAAGCTCGCCGGCTGGGAGGTGGATAAGGCGGCACGCGATGTCCTGGAGACAGCTGGATACGCAAAATACTTGAATAATCGGGTAGGGCATTCGATTGGCACCGAAGTCCACGGTTATGACGGTTATGGCGCCAACATCGACAACTTCGAATCCCACGACGAACGGGAAGTGTTGCCCAATACCTGTTTCTCGATCGAGCCCGGGATATACCTTCCGGAATTTGGTCTGCGCAGCGAAGTCAATATGCTAGTGCGTGCCGGTTCAGCCGAAGTCACCGGCCGGATACAAGAGGAAATGATACTGATATAACTCGGGGTGCGTAGCCCCGCGATCTCTCGCCCGACGTGCCCATCTTCCCGGCTCGAGCGGGGCCTCGCAACTCCTGTTCTATCTCGCCTTTCCCTCCGGCGGAGACAACTTTCCGATGTCAGGAAATGATTTGGGCGCAACGAATATGCGCTCCTGAGGCCGAACTCCTTCGCGGTAGGCGCGAACTAGCATCTCTATGGCTGTAACCGTAGTGGGAGGAACCACCACAGTAGCGGATAGCACCCCCCGCTGCACGGCATCCTGTCCTGTCTTCAGTCCATTTACCCCGACGAACGGCAGGCCCAACCAACGTCCCTGCTTGTCACCTATTGTCTGCTCCCAAAATGCTCGGTACGCTCCGAGAGCAATCAGATCGCTTTGCCCGATGACTCCATCGATCTCGGTATCATGGGAAGTGGAGAGCCGTAGCCAAGAAGCAACCGCTTTGTACCCCCCCTCTTCACTCCAATGCGCGCTGCGCAGGAATTTGAGTTCGATGTTCTCGGGCTTGGTTTCGTTCATGCCCTCTAATCGCAACGTCGTCACGGGGCTGCCGGAAGGGCCTTGCAGAAACAGAACGGTGCCTCCACCCGGCAAGAGCGCGGCGACTTGCTTACCGAGGATTCTCCCGGTTTCCTCGTGGTCTTCGGTCACGGTGCAGATTGGAGAGCCGTACCGGCTGCGCAGTTGGGCAATCGAGGCATCGCTGCGATTCATTACGACCCAGCCGAGCCCTGCAATTGCTGCGGCCTGCGCCACCTGGGGGAACGCAGTATGGCCTGCAGGCTCGAGAATCAACGCACTCACGGCGGAAGAAGGGTTTTGTATCACCTGGAGTAATTGTTGGCTTTGTTTAATGGCGTCGTTTTCAGCGTACAAAATCTCCACCTCAACGCCCAATCGGCGGGCAGTTAGCTGTGCTGAATGCGCCTGCTCCCGCTGGTAGTCGCATTCCTGCGTAATGAGAGAGACGACAAAGATCAACTTCCCCGACAGATTTGAACTTCTACTGCCCAGTTCTTCCATAGGCCCGAGATCCAACCCCCGTCTGCCGTTCTTTCCGGCGCTACTGCCTCTCGTGCTTATGAATCCATGCAGTTACTTCCGAAGTCCAAGACGTCCAGCGGTAAAGCACCTTTCCCAAGTATTTCATGATGGAAGGCATGAATATCAAACCTGTTGCCGATTTTTTGCCGGGCTGCTTCATGGAGTTTCAGAGTGGGAACGTGGGGACTTGTGCACCAGGGCTTCATAAGTAAGTCATACACGCAGGAATGGCAATCGAGTGCTTACAAGACCTAGGCCGACCTATAGTTGACCTTCCGACAGACGGTATATCGTTCGTGAATTACTTAGTAGAGAGCGGACCATGGGGGAACGGCTGCGACTGCCCCATTGCCCGGAAGCTAAGCGAGTGCCGCGCGTCGGACTCTATCCAGGTAATCGGCTTGCCAAGGGCAGCAACGATGTCGGGGAATCGGCGTTCGCTGCCTGGCTTCGGTCCGTAGTGGCCCTGACTTGTGTCTTTTGTAACCTCTTTAAATCGCCGGGCCAACACTAGAGGACCATAGATAGCGGCCTGGATGGTTTCGTCGTTGGGCATGGAGTCGATGTGCAACTCCATCGGCAGCCTGATTTCAATCTTGTTGCCGGCTTTCCAGGCGCGATTCAACGTTAGGTAAGAGCGATATCCCGTACCAGTTGCCGAACTCCGGTGGATATTGTATGCATTACTCTGCAAAGTAGGGGAAGATCAAGTCCCGTCTGGCGTATTCGCCGGGAATAGGGAGGAACGTTGGAAAAACGGATTGCGATCATTTCCGTCGTATGTTTCCTGGCGCTGCATCATGCTCTCGCGCAGGGAGGTTTAGAGGATTACCAACGCACCCAACGGTTTCTTGCGGGTAATCTGCGGCATGTCGTTTTTCCGGCCGATATAGAGCCGCACTGGGAGAAGACCAACCGCTTCTGGTACCGGAGAGTCTGCGCGAAGGGAACTGAATTCGTTTTAGTGGATGCGGAGCGGAACACCAGCGCTCCCGCCTTCGATCACGCTAAACTTGCGACGACACTCTCCCGGGTCGCGAAGCAATAGCAAGGAGGAGCTGACGTTCGCATTCTTGAGAAAGCTGATGCCAGCGAACTGCTGAAGACCGGACGGAATTTTCCCGAGCCGTTCCCAGGAAAGGCGGCCGACGGCAGCACGGACATCTACGGCTTGATCTGGCGACCATCGAACTTCGACCCGTCCAAGAAGTATCCCGTGATCGAGCAGGCATACACGGGGCCTCAGGGATTCTTTGTTCCCAAAACTTGCGCCGCCCAATTTCGCCTACAGTCTATGGCAGAACTAGGATTCATTATAGTCATGGTCGATGGACGCGGAACGGTGGGACGTTCGCGAGCATTCCATCTGGTCTCCTATAGAAATCTGGGCGGCGCTTTCAGATCATGTGGCGCTGATCAAGCAAATGGCGGATCGTTATCCCTATATGGATGTGGCGCGGGTCGGAATCTACGAGACTTCGGCCGGCGGCTATGGCGCAGCTCATGCGATGCTGGTATTCCCGGACTTTTACAAGGTGGGGGTCACGATTTCAGGAGATCACGACGCCCGCCTGGACAAGCCCTGGTGGAACGAGGCGTATCAGGGATACCCTGTACAGGATGACTACGTGGCTCAGTCGAATGTCACCATGGCGGATCACCTGAAGGGACATCTGCTGGTGGAGCATGGAGATATTGACGATAACGTGCATCCGGCGGAAAGCATGCGCTTGGTCGACGCCTTGATGAAGGCGAACAAGAACTTTGACATGCTGCTTGTGCCCAACAGTCTCACGGCGAAAGCGGAGATCACGCTCTGTATCTCGTGCGGAGGCGTTGGGACTATTTTGTTCAGTACTTATTGGGGGTAACTCCACCAAACAACTTTGAAATCAAGGAGGATCGCCCGCCCGGCCGCAGTCCGCGGCGAAGGAGAGGGTAGGATTTCCTGGACTTGACGGAAACAAACCCTCCCAGGCAGGCTTGCACAATGAAAACATTTCTCGTGTTTGTCTTTCTGATTGCCGCACCCTTTGGGGCAAGCGCCGTTGATTCCGGCGTCGCGATGACTCCTCCCATGGGTTGGAATAGTTGGAATCATTTTGCCTGCAAAGTGACCGCCGATGATGTGCGCTCGGCTGCCGATGCCATCGCCAGCAATGGCATGAAGGACGCTGGCTACACCTACGTCAACATCGATGATTGCTGGCAGGGCACTCGCGATGAGCGGGGCACGATCCGGCCCAATCAGAAATTCCCCGACATGAAGGCTTTCGTGGATTACGTTCATGCTAAGGGACTGAAAATCGGAATTTATTCTTCTCCTGGTCCGAAGACTTGCGCCGGCTACGAAGGCAGTTACGGACACGAGGCGCAAGATGCGCAACGATACATTGACTGGGGATTCGATTACCTGAAGTATGACTGGTGCAGCGCGGAAAAAGTCTATCAGCGCAGTCAAATGCAGGAAGTTTACAACAAGATGCATGACGCGCTGGCGCGGGCGGGCAGACCGATTGTCTTCAGTTTGTGTCAATACGGCTACGCCCGGGTTTGGCAATGGGGTACGGCGGTGGGCGGAAATCTATGGCGCACCACCGGGGATATCTCCGATCACTTCGATCGCATGTCTGTGATCGGATTTGATCAGGATGGTTTGGAATCCTTCGCGGGGCCCGGACATTGGAACGATCCTGACATGCTCGAAGTGGGTAACGGCGGCATGAATCACGACGAATACACCACGCACATGAGTTTATGGGTGCTGCTGGCCGCGCCGTTGCTGGCCGGGAACGATCTCGCGAAGATGACGCCGGAAACGCTTGACCTCCTTACGAACAAAGAGGTCATCGCTGTCGATCAAGACGCGAAGGGAGTGCAAGGGCGCCGGGTTGCGCAGGAGGGGCCGCTGGAAGTGTGGGCCAAACCGCTGGCCGATGGCGGCATCGCTGTGGGTCTGTTCAATCGCGGCGAGTCTGTCAATCCCGTGACCATCAGGTACAAAGACATTGGACTGCAGGGATCGGCAAAAGTTCGCAACCTTTGGATGCACAAGGATCTTGGTTCCTTCAACGGGAGTTATACGGCCGAGATCCCCCGCCACGGTGCGGTTCTGATCAAGATCCAGTGACCAGGCGAGGATTGTGAGGTGCGGCCACAGCGATCGTTCTGCCAACGTGGTAGAGGGGAAAGTTGGGGGTCAAGACTTCGAACGGCGGTCACCGTTACCGATTTGGGCTGCGGTTCGTTTTTGCGCGAGGGCCTGCTTTAAGGACTCGCCGGCGTATTGGATATGCTGGCGGAGTAGCTTGCAAGCCGCGGTTACCTCGCGCTGGCGACACAATTCCAGGATCTTGTGATGCTCTTCGTTGGCGCGTTTCATGCCTTGCGTCAGGTACAACTGCAGGCGAGTGTAGCGTTCGCCGCTGTTATTGACATTACGAATAATCGCCATGAATCGCGGCTGATTGGCGCGGGAGTAAAGGATCGAGTGGAATTGCCAGTTCAACCGTCCCCAAGCCGAGACGTGGTCCTCCCGACGAAGTTCACTGACATACTTGCGCAATACGGTCTCTGCTTCCGAGCAGTCTTCCTCGGTGAGGTGGGGAATGGAAAGCTTAAGCACCTCGGGCTCAAGCAGTGCGCGAATCGAGAAGAGCTCTTCAATATCATCGGGAGACAGGGCCGGCACGACCGCACCCCGGTTGGGAACAATCGCGATCAGGCCTTCGGCATCAAGCTGTCGAAGGGCTTCGCGAACTGGAATCCGGCTGACCTGGTATTGGGTTGCGATGGCGTCCTGCCGTAGTTGAGCGCCCTCTTGGATTTCGCCCCGGATGATCTGGTCCCGCAACTTCTCAGCTACAGCCGAAGTTAGCGACTGGCGCGGGATTGCTGAATCCGATACCGTTTCCAAGTCCATACTCAGTAACTTACGTCCTCGAACTGCGGCCGCCTCTGCGGCGGGCGCTATCTACTATATCGCAGGTTGTATCCAAAAAGGCACCGATTACCGGGACGCAGGGCCTGGCGGAAGATGCTCTTCCAGATACCTCGCAAGAAGATGGTAAAGATGATCGGCTGTTCCCGGACCCTCGACGATTGCGTGAGTCCGTCCGGGGTAGGTCATGAAGTCGAAGGGTTTGCCCAGTTCGATTAACCGGTTGACCAGCAACTCCGTACCCAGGTAGTGCACGTTATCGTCGCCGGAGCCGTGAACCAGCAATAGTTTGCCTTGAAGCCCTTGGGCAAAGTTGATGGCAGATCCCGCCTTGTAACCGCTCTCATTCTCCTGCGGCAATCCCATGAAACGCTCCTGGTAGATGCTGTCGTAGAGGCGTTGGTCCGGCACCGGAGCGACGGCCATGCCAACCCTGGTAGATCTCCGGATGGCGAAACATCAGGTTCAGCGTGTTGGAACCGCCGCCGCTGCGGCCCCAGACGGCAACGCGATTCGCATCGATATACGGACACCTCCGCTCAAGGGCTTGAAGCGCCAACGCCTGTTCCTTTGAGGACAGCACTCCGACGCTGCCGTACACAATCTTGCGCCATGCGCTTCAAATTTCGGGGCCGGAGTACCACGATTATCAAAGCTGGCGACGATGTAGCCTTCCTGCGCCAGCGCACGATGAAAGATTCCGTGCCAGCCATCCCATCGGTCGACTACGGTCTGGGCCGCCGGCTCCCCGTACACATAGACAAGAATTGGATATTTCTTGCCGGGATCAAACTCTCTTGGCTTCATGAGCCAGCCGTCCAAGGTCACACCCTCGCCAATGTCCAGACGAAGAAACGCGGTTGGCTGGGAGAGCAGAGCTCTGGCGTTAGAACGCAGCTTCGCGTGGTCTTCCAAAACGCGTTCGACCTTCTGGTCCGGAAGGTGCACAAGGTCGGTTACCGGTGGCGAGTCAAAGGTCGAGTAGGTGTGGACTGCCCAACGCAAATCGGATGAAACATGATAGGAATGCGTGCCCGGCTGGTCTGCGGGAGTCAACCGTTCGGGCGGCCCTTTCCCTTCGATCCGGATGCGGTAAAGGTATTTCTGCGTGGCATTTTCCGGAGACGCCATGTAGTAGAGCCATGCCTCATCAGGATCGGGTCCGACGACATCCATCACATCGAAAGCACCAGGCGTCAGGAGCCGCATCTGCTTCCATCGCGCGAAATCAGGTAAACATGACTCGTAGAATTGTCTTTTGGCTCGCCATCGCATCCCTTATCGCACGCTCGGATAGGTCAGAGCATTGATGGTGCCAAAGGTCGAGATCATGATGGCCGCCGCCATAACGCTCGCCCCGGCTGTAGGGAAAATCGCTCGCAAAGCGGCAGTTCCAACGCGATTTGCGGGCGCGTGTTGGATCGCAGCCAGCGGCAGTGTGACCAAATAAGCCACGTTCGCGAGGACGTAGAGTGCAATGACCAGGGTCGCGCCCACAACCATCGCCAGTGTAACGTTGCGTTCGGCTTTTTTCACTTCCGCCGCCGCGAAAGCGATGTTGTGCCATGAGTCAGCGGAGAACAATGATCCGGTCTGGCTCAGGCACATAGCGACGAACAAACCAAAGATGGTTGTAGCATCGAGTCCTCTGCCCAAGGAATCGACGCCGTGCCGGTCCCATGGGGCAGCGAAATTTGAGGAGACCGCGGCTGCATTGCGCCCATAGAGAATGCCAATAACGATCAAGCCGCCCAATGCGCAGGTTTTGGCGACGGTGAATACATTCTGGATGAGTTTTCCGTAGCGGAGCCCCAAAGTGTTGCTGAAAGTGAGCAGAAAGATGATGCCAATTGCGAGCCGCTGAGCGGTTGAAAGCGAGAGGGCGTAATGGGTCGAGAGATGAAACGGGCTGATCAGATATCTTTCTTCTGACACCAGAGGCCAGAGCACGCCCGAGAAACGTGCCAAGGCAACAGCTACCGCCGCAATCGTTCCTGTCTCGATCACGGAGAATAACGTCCAGCCGTACAGGAACCCCCATAGGGGAGAATAGGCTTCGCGCAGGTATACATACATGCCCCCGGCGTGAGGCATCATGGCAGAGAGTTCCCCGTAACACAGTGCGCCCGCGATGGTGAGCATGCCCGCTACGCCCCAGGCCACCAGAAGCCAGCCCGCGCTGCCAACATAGCGGGCCATCTCGGCGGGAACAATAAAGATGCCGGAGCCAATCATGGCCTCGATCACCAGCATGGTGGAATCGAACAGGTTCAATCCGCGCGCAAATTCACGGGGATTAGGAGCCGCGGGTTTTCGACCCGCCGAGTCGGGCTTTCCGGCTATGTGCACGCTGCGCGCCTACCTGGAAGAGGAAGGTTTGACGATTGCATATTGTATCCATAAAATACGGCTTGGCGTACATTAACTAATCGGCAAGGGTTATTCTCCCCCATTCTCATGGGGGACCAGGAACGAGTGAAAATGACGAGTAAGACGGGCCAGACCGTCCGGGTTGTCGATTCCCACACCGGGGGTGAGCCCACTCGCCTTGTGGTGAGTGGTGGTCCCGACCTCGGATCCGGTTCGCTTACCGATCGGCTGGAACGCTTTCGCAGGCAGCACGACTGTTTTCGCTCCGCGGTTGTCAACGAACCTCGCGGTTCGGACGTCATGGTAGGGGCGCTGTTGTGCGATCCGGTAGATGTCGGATCTGCCGCCGGCGTCATCTTTTTCAACAATGTCGGCTATCTGGGGATGTGCGGTCACGGAACGATTGGGCTGGTCGCCACGCTGGCCTATATGGGCAAACTTCGGAGCGGTAACCACAGGATCGAGACCCCAGTCGGAATTGTGAGTGCCTTTCTGCACGACGGCGGCGAAATTGCGGTCAACAACGTCGCAAGTTATCGCAGCGCTGCGCACGTGGGAGTTGAGGTGCCAGGTTACGGCAAGGTATACGGAGACGTCGCATGGGGAGGGAACTGGTTCTTCCTGGTGGATGACCATCGAATGGAGTTGACACTCGGGAATATCGACAAACTGACGAACTTCACCTGGGCAATTCGACAGGCGCTTCATGGAAGTGGCATCGCTGGCCGGGACGGCAAAGAGATTGATCACATCGAGTTGTTTGGTCCCTCGGCTCTTCCCGGAGTCGACAGCAAGAATTTCGTGCTCTGCCCGGGCAAAGCTTATGATCGTTCTCCTTGTGGCACTGGGACGAGTGCCAAGCTGGCTTGTCTTTATGCCGACGGCAAGATCCGGGAGGGTCAGACCTGGAAGCAAGAGAGTATTGTCGGAAGCGTGTTTGAGGGCAGCATAAAAGTGAGGGAGGGCAAAGTCTATCCCAGTATTACGGGGTCGGCGTTTGTGACGGCAGAAGCTGATCTCATCCTCGATCCGCAAGATCCGCTGCGCATGGGTATTCGCGGCGAGTCAGCGCTGCAAGGGAATACGGCGTGAGTAAAGAAACCTGTGAGGCGATTGTCGTTGGCGCCGGCATTGTAGGCGCGGCATGCGCGGACGAACTCGCGCGCCGCGGCCTGCAAGTTGTGATTGTGGACCGCGACATTGTCGGTGGCGGAGCCACGGCCGCAGGGATGGGACACATCGTCGTCATGGATGATTCCGAAGCCCAGTTTGCGCTGACACGCTACTCGCAGCAGCTATGGCAAGGACTAAAGCCGGAATTGCCCGAGGATGTCGAATACGAACAGTGCGGAACGATCTGGGTTGCAGCCGACGAAGAAGAAATCGCGGAGGTGTCGCGCAAGCACGAGTGCTACGGAAAACAAGGCGTCCCCACCGAAGTGCTCGAGCCGCGGCGCTTAAAACATCTGGAGCCGAACCTGCGGGATGGGATGGCCGGTGGTCTGTTGGTTCCTGAGGATGGCGTTCTGTACCCGCCATGCGCAGCCCGTTTTCTGATCGAGCGCGCGCTGGGGCATGGGGCAAAGCTCAGGCTCGGCGCCTCGGTGCTACAGATCGGTCAAGGACGCGTGCGATTGACTGACAGCTTAGAAATCACGGCCGAGATTATTGTGAACGCGGCCGGAACCAGCGCGCCGGAGCTCACGCCGGGCATTGAAGTCAAGCAGCGCAAGGGACACCTCCTGATTACCGATCGCTATCCCGGATTCCTGCGCCATCAGTTAGTGGAGCTTGGGTACTTGAAAAGCGCGCACTCGGTCAGCAGCGATTCGGTTGCGTTCAATGTACAGCCACGGCGGACGGGGCAGATTCTGATTGGTTCATCGCGACAATACGGGGCGCAAGACAACGACGTGGATCAGGGGATTCTGGCGCGCATGTTGCGGCGCGCCCAGCAATACATGCCAGCACTCGGGCCGATGTCGGCGGTGCGCACATGGACGGGATTTCGGGCGGCTACGCCCGATAAACTGCCGCTGATTGGTCCGTGGCCAGCCGATCGATCTCTGTTCCTGGCGACTGGTCACGAGGGGTTGGGGATTACGACCTCGCTTGGAACGGCGCGAATTTTGGCGGACCAGATCACGGGTGAGAAGCCGGAGATTCTTGTCGAGCCGTACTTGCCGTCGCGGGCGGCGAAAGAGCATGTCCATGCTTAGTCAGGCGGCGGTGACGGTGAATGGCTCGCCGGTGGTGGCCCCTCCGGGAGCGACCGTGGCCGTGGCTGTGGCGATTGCCGGACAAGCGTGCCGAACCTCGGTGACCGGTGAGCCACGCGGGGCCTTATGCGCGATGGGTATTTGCTACGAATGCCGTGTGGCGATCAATGGGAAGCCGCATTGTCGAAGTTGTCAGGTTTTGTGTGAGCCGGGCATGGAAATCAAAACGGATGAGTCGGGATTTACAGCAACGGTTTGATGTCCTCGTCGTCGGCGGGGGCCCAGCAGGAATGGCGGCAGCGGTTCGGGCTGCGGAGCGCGGCGTCCGTGTAGGAATTGTGGATGACAACGTGACCTTAGGTGGCCAAATCTGGCGGGGGGAATCCGAAGACGGACCGATGAAAGACGCGGCAAAGTGGAACCGCCAGCTGCGGACTGCCGACGTGACGACGCTGTGTGGCATGAGAGTTTTTCATCAGCCCGAACCCGGCATTCTACTGGCGGAGGGAGCCGACAATTTAATGGAGTTGAGCTACCGGAATCTAGTATTGGCGACAGGAGCGCGAGAAAGGTTTCTGCCCTTTCCGGGATGGACGCTCCCGAATGTGATGGGCGCTGGGGGCTTGCAGGCGATGGTCAAGTCGGGTCTTCCGATTCGCGGCAAGTGTGTGGTCGTGGCCGGGACGGGCCCTCTGCTGCTCGCGGTTGCCGCTTACCTTCGCGAGCACGGCGCCGAGATTCCCGTCATTTGTGAGCAGGCGTCGTGGAGGAGCCTCGCTCGCTTCGGTGTGGTTCTGCTGCGCCAACCGGGAAAGATCGTCCAAGGGCTAAAGTTAAAAAAAAGCATTGCCGGGATTCCATTCGTTGCAAACTGCTGGCCGGTCGCGGCTCACGGGCGGAACGCCCTCCAAAGTGTAACGATTGCGCGCGGCGGGAAACAGGAAACCATCGCCTGCGATTACCTTGCTTGCGGATTTCATCTTGTACCCAACATCGAGTTGCCGCGCTTACTAGGCTGCAAGAGTCTTGGTGGATATGTAGAGGTTGATAGCCTCCAACAGACCACGGTCAAGGGAGTTTTCTGTGCCGGCGAACCTACGAGCATTGGAGGGGTTGAGTTGTCGCTGGTCGAGGGACAGATCGCCGGTCTTGCTGCCGCTGGGAACGAAGAAGAGGCTCGAATGTTGTTCGATGAGCGCGAGAAATCGCGGCGCTTTGTGCGCGTTCTGGGTCGGACGTTCTGTCTGCGCCGCGAACTCAGAAGCCTGTCGTTCCCGGACACGGTGGTTTGCCGATGCGAAGACATTTCGTATTCGCGTCTCGAGGGACATAGGTCTTGGCGGGCTGCGAAGTTGCACACACGTTGCGGCATGGGCCCGTGCCAGGGAAGAGTTTGTGGACCGGCAGTCCAATTCCTTTTCAAGTGGAACCCGGACTCGGTCCGACCGCCAGTTTTCCCAGCGCGGGTTGAAAACCTGGCTGCCTTTGCCGGCCGCCCGAACGCGGAGCACAGCGCAATCAGAGGAGGTTCTTGATGAACTGGAAAGGCGTTTTACCTGCAGTCACAACCGGCTTTAGTAACGATCTTAGTGTCGATCACGGCTTTATGGAGAAACACTGTCGTTGGCTGCTGGACAATGGTTGCACAGGAATTGTTGCCCTCGGGTCGCTGGGTGAGGGTGCAACCTTATCGTTCGATGAGAAACTGGAAATTCTACGCACCTGTGTCAACGCGGTTCGCGGGCGTGGACCGGTGGTCGCTTCGATCTCGGCGCTTACCACATCGCAAGCCGTAGCCCAGGCCAAAGCGGCTGCGGACCTGGGATGCGATGGCCTGATGGTGTTGCCTCCCTATGTATATCAGGGCGACTGGCGTGAAATGAAGACGCACGTGGCGGCCGTATTCGGTGCCACGCCGCTTTCCTGCATGCTCTACAACAACCCTGTGGCTTACGGAACCGATTTCCTCCCTGAGCAGATTCAACAATTGGCTGCCGAACACGATAACTTTGAGGCGGTCAAAGAATCGAGCACCGATGCCAGACGAGTATCGGCCATCCGGGCATTGCTCGAGGGTCGGCTTGAGATATCCGTGGGTGTGGATGACGCTGTACTGGAAGCCGTGGGAGTGGGAGCAACGGGATGGATCGCCGGCTTGGCGAATGCGCTGCCCCGTGAATCCGTGGATCTTTTCAACTTGGGCGTCAATGGAGAAAGTGACAAGGCGTTTGAGTTGTATCGCTGGTTCTTGCCCTTGCTCCGGATGGACACTGTTCCAAGCTTCGTTCAACTCATCAAACTGGTGCAGGTGGAAGTTGGGATTGGGAATGCCCTTGTGCGCCCCCCCCGTCTGGAGCTGGTGGGGAAAGAACGTGAGAAAACCATAACGATCATCCGTGACGCGTTGCGTTCCCGGCCGCAGTCGGTGGGCGCATATGCGTTGCCGAGTAGGAAGTGAAAAATGTTAGTTTCGATGGCAAAACTCTCGGGCTTGTCGCTGATTGGCGCGCGGGAAGGCGCGCGCGGAGCAGAGCCTATGTATGCCTCCAACCCTACCACCGGACAGCGTCTGCAGCCGGCCTTCATTCCGGCAACCCCAGAAGAGGTGGACCTTTCGGCCCGTCTGGCCGCGGAAGCTTTCGGCGTCTACCGGCGAGTTTCCGGACGCGACCGAGGCGCATTCTTGCGAACGATTGCCGCGAAAATAGAGTCGATTGCGGAGGACGTGATCGAGCGTGCCGGTCAGGAGACCGCCTTGCCGCAAGCGCGCCTGCAAGCTGAAACCGCCAGGACCTGCGGCCAGCTTCGGCTGTTTGCCCAAGTCGCGGAGGAGGGATCGTGGGTCAACGCGCGCGTCGACCACGCCGATCTCAATCGCAAGCCCGCGCCTAAGCCCGACATTCGCTCCATGCTGCGCCCACTGGGGCCCGTGGTGGTATTCGGGGCCAGTAACTTCCCCTTGGCGTTCTCCGTCGCGGGCGGAGATACTGCTTCAGCGCTCGCCGGAGGCAATCCCGTAATCGTAAAGGCGCACGCAGCGCATCCTGGAACGAGCGAACTGGTAGGTCGCGCCGTGCAAGAAAGTGTTCGCGAATGTGGTCTACCTGAGGGTGTGTTCTCGCTGCTTTTCGGAAGCGGCTCGCAGGTTGGGACGGCATTGATGAAGCATCCTTTGGTAAAGGCCGGAGGCTTCACGGGATCCCGCACTGCGGGAAGGATCTTGATGGACGTGGCGGCATCGCGCCCTGAGCCGATTCCGTTCTATGCGGAGATGAGCAGCACGAACCCCGTCTTCATCTTGCCCCGCGCTTTGCGCGAGCGTGCTGGGGATATTGCGGCTGGTCTGCACGCGTCGTTCACCATGGGCGCCGGACAATTCTGCACCAAGCCCGGAATGGTATTTCTGCCGCAGGGTTCCGACGCTGCTGCCTTTGCCAGTAAATTACGCCAGTCCGTTGCCGAATCGGCTCCATTCCATCTCCTGACCAAGACGATTCACTCCTCGTATGGTTTGGCAATCGCCCAGCGCAAGACGAAGGCGGCCGTCAAACTCATCGCTGAGGGTTCGCAAGCGGCGGCCGACGCTGGTTTTGCTGTCAGTTCTGCGCTCTTCGAAACCGATGCGGCGGCGTTTCTCGGATCGGATCTGGAGGCAGAGATTTTTGGTCCGACAACCCTCCTTGTGCAACACTCAGGCCGGGAACAGGTTCTGGCGATTGCACGGTCCCTCGAAGGCCACCTCACGGCCACGATTCATGGCACAGAACAAGACCTGCGGGAGTTTGCTGATCTGATCGCAATTCTCGAAACCAAAGTCGGCAGACTCGTTTTCAACGGTTTTCCGACCGGCGTCGAAGTGACGCATGCCATGGTGCATGGGGGCCCCTATCCGTCGACGTCGGATGGGCGCTCGACGTCGGTGGGAAGCCAGGCCATCTTCCGGTTCACACGCCTGGTCTGCTATCAGGGGTTTCCCGACAGCGCACTGCCCGACGAGTTGAAGGATGCGAATCCGCTGGGCATTTGGCGAATGATCGATGGAGGGATGTCTCGCGATCCCAGTGCGTCTCAGACGCCGGCTCAGAGGTAGCTGTTTATATTGGGAACAGAGTGCGGAGGCGCATTGGGAAAACCCACGTTCGGGGTTGGCCGCAGGTGCGCATTGACTGCGGCTATCGTTCTGCTGTGGGTCGCGGCTTTCATGGCCGCTCAAACGTCTCCTTCGACTCCCCAGCAAGCAGCTACGCCGCCGCGGTCGCGCAATCATGGCGAGCCGACCAGGGCCGACATCCTGCGCGGAGCCCTGAGGGTCGTCAAAGGCTTTTCCGCACCTGAGAGCACCGGGTAAAGGCCAACAATGGCATCCTTTGCGGCGAGTTCCTCGTACGACATTTCGATGGAGCCATCGCGATGCAGCACAGCCTGAAAGCGGTTGATCGTCTTGAACCATGTGAAATCCTGGATGTTCCCGAATGGCTCGGTGAGATCCCCGGTGACCACCACACGATCGGGCAGTTCCTTCACATAATGAGGTCGGGACATCCACGGCTTAAAGAACACGCAGATCGCCGGGGCGCTATCGATGAGTGTGCTCGCCGCTTCTGCTAAAGGGTCGAAGCGGCCAATCGATACCCCTCCGTCGCTACGACCGCGAAGCTCAGGACTGCCCTCCGTTTGCGGCGTGCCAAAGCTGATCGATCCAGTTCTGCCCACGCGGAATGAGTTCCAGTTCCGGTTGGAGAAAGGAAAGGCGAATCGATGGAGAGTCAGTTCGGCACCGGCGAGTTCAGGGCCGAATTCCGAATCCCAATGCAGAGCCTCATTCTCCAAGCGATAGCGGGAACCCTCCGGGGTGAAACGTAGGGTGCGACCGACCAGGTCGAACAGGTTGGCCTTCCCCAGCGCACCCTCATCTAATTCCATGACGATCAGGTCTCCTTTGGTCGAGACTTTGCCAATCGGGTGCCCCGGTTCGAGCTGTTCCTGCTGCGGGTAGGACGGGCTCGGATACAGGAGGAGGCCACATAGAACCAAAATTCCCCATCGCGCGGAACAGCCGGTGCGTTCCTTCATGCCACCTCCTGGATCGCTCAAAACCAAGACCACTGAATGCGCTAAAGAAGACGTTCATATGTTATATATAATATCCGACAGGGGCTAAACCGCTTAAGGTGTCTTGGGTTTTTGCGGTGAGAACAGCTTCCAACTTCCGTCGGCGTGAAACCCTGTGTTTTTCGGCTCAGACGGGTCCTTCGTCGTTACCGCCACTACGTGGGGTCCCCAATTCCAGCTGGTTGAGTTTTTCGAGGGCAGGTCCTATGATGTTCGTGGCTCGGCTGGAATCGTGACTCTCGACACACGAAGCGCCCTGAAAGTCAGAGGGCAATCATCGTGGAACTCTCACAAGTGGAACTCTCACAATATGTTCTCGAAACTCTCCGCGAGGATGGCGAGTTCGTACTGTCCCGGGGCGAGCACTCGAACCAACCCGGTTCACCGTCGGTTTTCCTCCTAGTTCCTGCTTCAATGCAGCCAGCGTTGGAGACCCTAAAAAAGATAGAGTACGAATATTCGTTGAGGGATGAACTCGACTCAGCTTGGGCGGTTCGCTCCGTGGCCCTCTCCGAGCACGGTGGGCAGATGACGCTCGTGCTCGAAGATCCTGGCGGTGAGACTCTCGATCGCTTCCTTCCAGGGCCGATGGAAATGACGCGGTTCCTGCGCTTCGCCGTCGGTACCGCCGCCGCACTCAGCGGGTTGCACGAGAAAGAACTGATCCACAAGGATGTGAAGCCGGCAAATGTCCTTGTTAATCCCGCGACGGGTCAGGCTCGTCTCATGGGCTTTGGGATTGCTTCCCGCCTTTCGCGTGAGCGCCAGGCGCCCGAACCTCCCGAGTTCATAGCCGGCACACCCGCCTACATGGCCCCCGAACAGACCGGGCGAATGAATCGCTCGATCGATTCGCGGAGCGACCT
>Ga0302326_10003085_pt1 | contig 39563 bp, 29 predicted proteins | sample Palsa_T0_3_FD_202264 | JGI IMG/M metagenome (GOLD analysis project Ga0302326, IMG submission 202264) | Peat permafrost microbial communities from Stordalen Mire near Abisko, Sweden - Palsa_T0_3 | ecosystem: Environmental > Terrestrial > Soil > Palsa > Peat permafrost | place: Sweden: Abisko... | reverse complement strand
CAATTGCTCCGGCTCGTGCGCGACGAGCCGACGCCCGATCTTTCCGTCGTCAGCCAGCTCTCGGGCGAAGACCGGGATATCCTGCTGGCGCTGATGGACGGCCTGACGAATTTCCGCGCCGCGGCCAGGGGGGACGGCAACCTGATGCTCAACCGCAAAATCCAGCCGCTGCTGGAAATGGCCGAGCGTCTCCGCACGCAGGGGCAATTGGCGATTCCCACGGTTGCTTTCTGCATCGAGGTGGACAGCTTTGGCGTTTACCGCCCGATGCCCTCGTCGCGATTTCCCGCCGGGCGGGAAAATGATCTCATCGTCTATCACGAAGCCGCCAACTTCACTTCCGTCCAGGGAAGCGACACCATCTGGCGGACGCGGCTGCGTCAGGAAATGGTTCTTTACACCGACACCGGCCTGGCCGTCTGGCCGGAAAAATCCAACTCATCCATCTTCCTCGACGAGTCGCGCCATCGCCGCCATGATTTCTTCATCTCCCGAATGGTCCGCCTGCCCGCCTCCCTGGCGGCGGGGAAATACGTGCTGAAGATCATCCTGACCGATGAAGAATCCAACCGCGTCGTGGAAGCCAGCGCACCGCTGGAAATTGTTTCAGATTCGGACACGCCTGCGACAGCCGCCGAAGGAACATCGACCGACTCCACCAACACCGCCACCCCCGCGGCCGATCGTTCGAGCCCGTGAGCAGCCGTATTCAAAATTTTTCGCATACGAGCGTTAAAATTCAGAAGATTTATATCGGTTATCGGCTCCATGCCGAACGCGGTCCCTGGCTCGAATATTTGGCCCAGTCACCGCTTCGGGCGGGTATGGTGGGCCCGGCGACGTTCGTAACATCCTTTGGCAATGAAGCGAGGAGTCCCCGCCTTCGGCGGCCAGTTCCGATGAGTTTCGCGCTCAAGCGCGCCCTCAACCGTCGCAACACAGCCCGCCTTGTCCGACCTCTGATTGACTCGAAAAGACGAGCGGAATTCAACTCCAAGGGTGGTCGGACAAGAGGGCGTCGCTCTGGACGGTTGAGGGCGCGCTTGAGCGCGAAACTCCTTCGCATCTGACGCCGCAGGCGTCGACTCCCTCGCCCCATCTCAAATGGCTGCCCCGACCGTCGCCAGGCCCACCAAGCCCGCGCGAATCGGCAACCGGACCAAACATTCGAGCCCGTGCCCGTGTTCGGCACAATAACGCCAACCGATCAAACTGATTTGCAAATCACATTCGACCCACCGCATCCTCTAAGGCACCATCCAAAGGTTATGACAACTTAGGACACACCACTATTGCCGAGCCTATTTGTTTCGGCTAAACCAAGGGGCCGGTTAGGAGCCATTATTTATGCGACGGCTGGCTTTGTTCGTGCTTTTTGTCCTGAGCGGTTGCGCCACGACGCGGGAGATCACCATCACCGCCCGGCCGCCCGATACCATGATTTCCGTCGATAACGGGGCCCAGCGCGGGATGGGTCAACTCACCGCCACCGTCAAATTCAAGAACGGCGACGATATTCACTTCGCCACGGGCACGCGGCGCGGATATCAGGATAAAACCATCTCCCTGCGCCGCGACGACTTGGCCACGGGCGTGGAAATCGATCTGGAGCCGTTCCATAAGAAGCTGACCTTCTCCACGTTGCCGATCCCCGCGGTTATCACGGTCGACGGCACGCCAATCACGGCTGGCCCGGCTTCCCAGGCGACCACCACGCTCAATTTCACACTCGACGATCAGGACAACTGGACGAAATACGATGTCGTCGCGTCGGCTGAAGGCTGGGAGCCGGCGAAGATGAGCGTCACCTACACGGACGCCTCCACGGATTATGTTCTGCAACTCCAGCCCAAGCGAAAGAACATCACCATCACCACCAATCCGCCCGGGGCGGATGTCAGCATCGACGGCACGGTGATCGGGCCAGGCCCGGCATCGGTGAAAAACCTGGCGTTTCCGTTCGACATCAGCAGCGGTCAATTCCCGACCAAACGGGTGACGATATCCAAGCCGGGATATGACTCCATCGACCGGGATATTTCCTGGGACGAGGGAAAGACCGATTACCAGATCGATCTCGTGCCGCATCAGAAGGTGGTGCGGTTTCTGACCGATCCGGCCGGTGCGACCGTCACTATCGACGGCAAAGTCGTTCCGCCGGGGCCCGATGGGGTGCCGAGCGTTGCCCTGAGTTATGTCCCGACGGACGACAACGGCGATCTTCCCGTCTTCACCGCGACGATTTCCAAGCACACGGATGAAACCGACTGGTATCCCACGACCCTCACGATTCCCTGGGACGAGGGGCGCGGCGAATATTCCGCGACGCTGCGCGAGATCATGACCCGTCATGTGGCGCTGACCGCGATCACGCTGCAGCGCGATGACGACGGCGTCTGGCAAACGGTCGCGCAGCAGAGCGATACCACGGCTATGAAAGATGTGAGCGAAGGCCCGGGCAAGGATCCGCCGACGCTGCTCTTCCAGGCCCCCCACGGCAGCAGCATCGGAACGCTGGCGGTCAACCCCAACGGCGGTCAGGTCGTTTTCACGCTGATTTCCGGCACCACCAAGCTCGATCTTCATTCGCAGATCATGGCGATTTCCACCAACGGACCGGGGAGCGTGGAGGAAGTCACCGACGGGAAGTCGCTGGACCTGATGCCGTCGTTCACGCCCGATGGCACGCAGATCGTTTACTCTTCCAACCGCGCCGGAAGGCGCCTCAATGTTTGGCGCAAAGCGCTGGATGGGTCGAGCAGCGTCGAGCAGTTGACCGACAGCAACGAGCAGGACCTGTGGCCGATGATCGACGCCGCCCCCAAGCCGCGGCTGTTTTATGAAGTCATGTCGGATAGTCTGCCCGATCCGCAGCTTTACATGGCACCGGTGGACGGCCATACGCGCACCAACCTGGCGACGATTCCCGTCATCCAGCCGCGCGTCAGCCCGCGCGCCGATGCGATTCTGTTCACCAGCATCAATGGGCGCACCGGCAACAAGGAGATTTACCGAATCTCCGACCAGGGCGGAATGCCCATCGATGTCATCAACGATCCCGATTCCAACTGCTACGATGCCACCTGGTCGAAAGACGGCGGCATGATGGCCTACGTCTCCGACAGCTCATACGCGACCTATCCGGTCCTGCAGGCCGATGGACAGATCAAGGATGTCCGCAGCCGCAATCCCGATATCTGGATCGTTGATCTGGCCAACTCCGGCAAGCCGGAGCAGATCACCACCAACGGCAGCATCGACGACAATCCCTGCTGGGATCCGGCAGGCGATTCGATCTATTTCCGCAGCAACCGCGGAGGGCAGTGGGGAATCTGGAAAATCTCGGTGAAGTAATCGGGATTGGTTCGCTTCACGGTTAAAAAATCAGGTTTACCGCGAAGAAGCGAAGAAGAAAATGCGAAAAGGGGACATTCATAATATTTAATTATGAATGTCCCCTTTTTTCTTTTTCGCGCCCTTCGCGCCTTCGCGGCAAACCTCTTTTTTGTCAGTCACAATTCCTTGGCGATTTCGGGGAGATCTCTTAGTTCATTTTGAACCGGGCCGGTGAAATCCGTGCTGCCTTCGGTGACGCCAAGACGCTCGAAATCGATTTCGCTGTTGATCTCGGCTCCGATCAGCAGAACCAACCCATCGATATAAAAGAACAGAAGCAGGATGGCCGCGCCGCCGACCGAGCCGTAGGTCTGGTTGTAGCGGGCATAGCGGTCGACGTAGAAGCGGAAAGCCACGTCCAGAAGAATCCATACGCAGGCACTGAAGATCGCCCCGGGGCTCACCCAGCGAAAACGTTGGCGAATGTTGGGGCCGTAGTAGTAGATGATCGCCAGCACGAGTATCGCAAACACCAGCGACAGCAAATATCGCGCCGCATCGAAGGCGATCAGAAAGGGAAAGGTGATTCCGCCCGTGTTGCTCAGCCATGTCTCGACCGCGGTGCCGATGGGGATCAGGGTGATGATGAACATCATTCCGACGGCGACTCCCACGGTGATCGCCACCGCGAGCCATCTCCGCTTGATATACGAGCGGGTTTCCTTCACGTCGTAACATCGGTTGAGCGCGGACATGGTCATGGCCATTCCCCCGCTGGCGACCCAAATGGTGACGATCAGCCCGATGCCAAGCCATCCGTTGCTGTGGTTCTGCATCACCGAATAAAGGTTGTCGTTAAGCGTCGGCGCTTCCTTGCCGAGCATTTCGGAGATGCCCTTGGTGATGGAGCGATAGGCGGAATCCTTGGTCCGCGCCGGCAGATAGGGCACGAGGCTCAGAAGAAGGATGAGGAACGGAAAGATGGCAAAGAGCCACGAATACGCCAGCGCGGAGGCCCATACGAAGATGTCGTCTTCATTGATCTGCTGCCAGAGCCGGCGGGAAAACGACCAGATTCCGCAGGACCTGAGAACCGGCCGGAGATCGCCAAGCGTCGCCATGGCAGGATTGTTGGGCGTATCGGGGGGAAACTCAATGGGCAAAATGGATGCGGCCACTGAAATCCAGGCTCTGTCTGAAAACCCTATGGCCCCACGATGCCCAATCGCTTCGTCCGCGTCGTCGCAACGATTCGAAGGGTCTATAGACCCCGCTCTCATCGTTGCTCCTGGCGGCCAAAGCGAGTCTGTGTCGTCGCGGGGCCATAGAGTTTTCAGACAGAGCCTAGAATCACACCGTTGCTAAAGCTCGTGAATTGCCGATTCGCGAGCGTAACCAGAGAACGATGCGCCAGCCTAAAAGCAGGACCACCACAGCCACGAACAACCGCTGGCCCACGCCGACTACTTTTCCGTACATCCAGAAATGAATCGCAGCGGAGATGGCAACGACATAGACCAGTTGATGCAGGCGCTTCCATTTCTTCGCGCCCAGCGCTTTGATCATGCCGTTGGTGGAGGTGATCGCCAGCGGGATCATCAAAAGCAGCGCGCCCATTCCAAAAAAGATGAAGGGGCGTTTCCCGACGTCCTGAATCACGCCCATCACGCTGAAGCCGCGCTGGAATGCGAAATAAATCGAGAGATGGACCAGCGCGTAGAAAAAGGCAAACAGGCCGAGCATTCGCCGGAAATAGCTCAGCCAGTTCCACCCGGTGGCTTTTCGCACGGGGGTAACGGCCAGCGTCAAAGAGAGGAAAATGATGGCCATCACGCCGGTGATGTGGATGGCTTCATTGGTTGGATTGGCGCCGAGCTGATGCTGCTGCGCATCCCACGACAGCATCGCCAGGGGAACCAGGCCGCTTGTCAGCAGGACGAACTTTGCAAAGCCCGGGTCTTTCATCGGGTCAGAAATTGGCTCGCAGGTCCATGTTGCCGTAGAGCGATGCAACCTGTTCGGCATAGCCGTTGAACATCAGCGTGTCGCGGTAGCCGACGCCGATGCGCAGCTCGCGCGCCTGGCTCCAGCGCGGGTGATCGACGTTGGGATTGACGCTGGCGTAAAAGCCGTATTCGTCGGGGCCGGCGGCGCTCCAGGTGGTGGGCGGTTGATCTTCACGAAGATCAATCCGCACGATCGACTTGATTCCCTTGAACCCGTATTTCCACGGCACCACCAGCCGAACCGGCGCTCCATCCTGCGGCGGAAGCTGCCGGCCATAAATCCCGCTGGCCAGGATCGTCAGCGGATGCATCGCCTCGTCCATGCGCAGGCCCTCGACGTAGGGCCAGCTCAGGATATCGCTGTTTTCGTTGGGCATGCGATGCGGGTCCAGCAGCGTTTGAAACGCAACGTATTTCGCGCTGGCGAGCGGCTGCACCCGGTCGAGAAGATTCGACAGGGAAAAACCGTCCCAGGGGATCACCATCGACCAGGCCTCCACGCAGCGCATGCGGTAGACGCGCTCTTCGGCCGGGGCGATCTTCAGGAGATCGTCGAGATCGAACACGCCCGGCTTGCGGCACAGGCCGCCCACGCTGATCTGCCAGGGGCGGGTGATAAACCCGCTGGCGGCATCGGCCACGGATTCCTTGTCCGTTGAGAACTCGTAAAAATTGTTGTAGTGCGTGATGTCCTGAAAGCTGGTGCGCGGCTCATCGACGGTGAACCCGGCCGTCGCTCGCTTCACGGCGGCCTGCGTCGTCGGCGTCACCACTGGAATCTGGGCCAGCGGCGGCGGACCGGATATTTGGGATTCACCGCCTTGCACGATTGGATTGAACTTGCGGTAGACCCAGCCCGTGGCCGCCACGGATGCCGCCAGCACGCCCGCGCGCAAAAACCAGCGCCGATTCAAATAGATCGACTCATCGGTGATTTCGCGCTGCCCAATGCCGGGGGTTCTGCCGATCTGCATGCTGGTGGAATTGTAGTCAGTGCCTGCGAGTTAGGCTCTGTTTACATCTACGCGAACCAGCCGCGCCTGGATTCATCGATTCGGATCGAAATGCCCGCAGGGGGTAAAATCAGGCTATCTTGCATCGCGATCGAAGGAATTATCGGGAATATCCGCCACAGCGGCGTGCAGGTCGGACGGCGGAACGTCTTCCACCGCTCCCTGGACGTCGGGCCGAGTTGTCGGTGGGGAAAGATTGGGGTTGCGCTTCTCCAGACGATTGATGATCTGGTCGGTGCGCCGGTCGATCGTCTCGTCTTCGGTCGATTCCTCGTTCTGCAGCCGACCTTTTTCCTCGGCCAGTATGTTCTGAAGCCGATCCACCCGTTCCTGGTGAATTTTGACCTCGAGCTGGACGACCTCGCCGACCTTGTCGTGAATCTTGTCGCGCAGGTCCAGCGCCTCGGACCCCTCGGCGGCGGCGCGGTCTTCGAGCATCAGCGCGAACAGGTCGTCTTCAAGGGTAAATCGGCGGCGCAGATCATCCGTGATCGCCGGAAAATGCTGGGTTGTGAAGACATAATTGCGGAACTTACGGATGGCCTCGAGCGCCAAGGGCGAGTTGTGGTCGATCTCGATCGAATCCAGGACTTTGAAGCGGGAGGGGGAATACTGGCGCATGAAGACCATCATGTCGCCCCATTCCTGCTCGGTGGCCGGACGGATGCCATTGGTCTTGCCCTGATTCATGGCGCGCAGCGCACGCCAGGTGGGCGGCTGCGGCGCCGAGGTTCGCACCGGAGCATACGCCGAGTCAGAGGGCCGCGTCGCCGGCTGATCCGCCGACGCGCCGGCGCACACCAGCGCCGCCAAACCCACGAGGGAAATTGCCGCTTTCTTTACGATGTTCATGGAGCACCTGACGAATTCGAATCGGATTTCACATCACCGCTGCTGGTATCTTCCGCCTCCGATGGAGCGATGGACGCCACCTCGGCGACATGCTCCACCAGGTCGGAGCTTTCGGAATTGGAGATCTCAAACGAGTTGTAGAGCACGGCCAATTTTTCGTTGTCGGTCAGCGTATGCGGCTGAAGGGTGACGGGCGGAAGGCCGTGCATCTCCGCGGTGTGATACACCGCCCAGATGTAGTATCCGAGCATCAGCGCCGCCGCGGCCGCGAAACTGGACCGCACCCAGGGAATCTGCCGGCGAACGGGGGCATTGGTGGTCCGCCGACGGCGTTCGACCCAGAGCCGCAGCATCTGCGATATGCGGTTTTGCGCCGTCATCGGCGCCACCGGCGGGCGCGTGATGGCGTCCAGCGAGGCCATGGCATCGTACGCAAGCCGCTGCGTCTGACGAAGAATTTCCAGCTCCCCGCGCAAACGCGCATCGGACGCCAGCATCTGCTCGACCTCCGCCCGGTCCTGGGGGGGCAACTCATCGGCGAGATACATCAGCAGAATCGCCTCGTTGTTTTCCAGCTTTTGCAGATAACTTTTCATGACGTCCTCGATTCGGCGCGAGTCGCCTGCAGCGGTTCATTTTCCGCGAGCAACTGGCGAAGGCGAATCATCGCCTTGTGCATTCTTCCCAGCGCGGTGTTGAGCGGGCAGCCAAGCATCTGGGCGATCTCCACAAACTTCAGGTTCGCGTAATACCTCAGCAAAAGCACTTCCTTCTGGCTCTGCGGGAGCAATTCCATCGCGGCCCGCAATTTGGCCTCGGCCTCGGCGCCTTCCATGCGATGTGCGGCGTCGGGAACGGTCTCCTCGGTGACCAGCCGCAGCCCTTCCTTGGCTTTTATTTCCCGGCCGCGCGATCGCCAGTGGTCGTGCGCCTTGTTGGTAGCGATGCGGTACAGCCACGCCTTGAATCCACCGCTTCCCGAGGTCACTTCAAACTTGTCAAGATTCTCCAGGGCGCTGGTCCACGTTTGCTGATGCAATTCCTCGGCGAGCTGATCGCTGTGAACGAGGCGCTGCAAAAACCGAAGAAGGGACGAACAGTGCCGCTTGGCCAGATCTTCCCCAGCCCAGTCGTCCCCGTCGCGCAAACGGCGGACAAGCTCCTCATCGGTGACCGGGGTGGGCGCATGAGACTCATGGGTATCCATCCACAACTCCGGCCGTCACTTACATAACGATTGATCCATCGGAATATTTCGTCCCGTAAGCCTGAACTCGATGCGGGGTTTGCACCAAATCCAGCACTGGCACGGGGTTGCCTGCCATAATTATAAAAATCCCGCCTCCGCCGGCCAATCATTATAGGACGTTTCACCCCCGCCAGGGCATATCCCGGAATAAATGCCGAGGGCATGCGTTTTATTCAGCGGATCATGCGGCTTACTCTGTGCATCACAATGGGTATCTTCGGCGTCATGCTGGCTTACGCCAGGCTGATGGCGCTGGCGGCCGAGCCGACGCTCCCCGGGCCGTATGAATACATCAATTCGGCCGAGAATCCGATCGTGGTGCACATTGCGCCGCCGTCGCCCGCGTTCATCACCTCGCAGGCCAATTGAACCAGACGCTATAATCCCGCCATGGCCAGGAAAACTCAGCCCCCGCCCAAATCATTCGAAGAGGCAATCGCCGAACTGGAACAGATTCTCTCGCAGATGGAAGCCAGCCAGGTGGGATTGGAGGAAAGTCTCGCCAAATACGAGCGCGGAACATTCCTGATCCGCCATTGCCGCGGAATCCTGGGCGCCGCCGAAAAACAGATTGAAATCCTCTCCAAGGCCGAAGACGGCTCGCTGGAATCCGCGCCCGATGATTCCACTTCCCCATGACGCATTTAGCGGCGGTACGCAGCACCGCGCTTGCTCAAGTCCCGTCAAACCTCACCCCCACCCTCCCCAGCAACCGAACGGTATTATCATGGTACAACTTCTGGATCACCTCATCCGGCAGCGCCAGCCCGCGCAGCATCGGCTGATTCTCCTCCCCCAAATCCGGATCAAAAATAGGGCTGGGCCCGTTATACGCCGTCTCCCAGATCTTCCGGTGCGCCCAGAACCGACTGGCAAGGAAATCAAACCCCCGATCGTCGCCGCTCACCTGGTCGGTGCCGAATAAAATCCGATCGGCATTGCGGATGACAAACTCCCGGGCCGCGTCGCGCCGGGCGCTAAGCTCCCGCACCATCCAGCGGGTCGCGCTGTTATCGAGATACAAATTCGGAAACCGATCCAGCAAATCCTGTAGCCGCGCCAGGTTTTCCGGATTGCCCCCCATGTGCGCGCCCAGCCACGGATGATCGCGATACTCCTCAAGCACACCTTCCCACATCGCGTAGTGCTCGTCGCGCGTGCCGTACTTGGCGGCATCTGAATATTTTCCCGAATACCACGTATCGGGATCACCCACATGGCTCATGAGGATCATCCCCCGCGCCGCCGCTTCGCGAATCAGGGGGCGCAGCGCCGGTGAATCGAGCCGGTAATTCCGCGCCGCCATCGTGCCGGGGGCCATGTGGAATTTGATGATGCGGCTGCCCATGTTGTAGAACATTTCCAGTCGCCGCAGCCAGTCGTCGATGGATGGATTCTGCCATGACGGCACCGCGATGAATTGAATTCGGCCCGGCCAGTCGCGCTGCAGCACGAGCGCTTCCTCCAGCGGGGCCATGGTGACGAACGCATCAATTCCGTAATGCTTCGCCGCTTCAAACCAGATCTTGGCGTGGCGACCCGCCACCAGATGCGTGTGCGCATCGATCACGATCCCCTTCACCTTGGGCCGCGGGATCGGCTGCCGATAATCAAGATGCAGCCGGTTGTATTCGAGAGGCTTGGCCGGCGCCAGCGCCGCGGCGGCGGCCGCGGTGAGGTTCGTAGGAAGCGGCGGAATGCTCGCCGGAGACTGAACAGCCTGCGTCATCAAAAACAGCGTATGCCACGAATGCGGGAGATTCAAATTATCAGAAACGAATGGCCGAAAAATAGCACGTAATTAATCTGCTCCTTGATGCCAAGGGGGTTAGTAATGTCCACCCCACTGGACCAATAGTTTTGCTACAGCGCCGTCTTTTGAAGCCAACTTTAGCGGTGTGTCACCGGATATGGACTTGGCGTTGGCATCCGCGCCATTCGCCAGCAGCACCTTCACGATTTCAACAAATTCATTTCCCCGTTCGGATGCAAAATGTAACGGTGTATAGTAAATCAGAAACTCCCTCACATTAACGTTCGCTTTATTTGCCACCAGCAATTGGACGATGTCCAACTGTCCGGTTCTTGCAGCGTAGTGCAAGGGCGTCTGGCCCTGGTTATCTCGGGCATTGACGTCCGCACCGTTGACAATTAGAAGCTGAACGAGATCTTTATCATCATTTAACAACGCATAGTGCAGAGGAGCTTTGCCATTACCGTCTTTTATCGCTGCGAGAGCCGGATTTTGTTTCAGAAATGCTCGTACTTGCTTGAGATCATCCAGCGCGGCAGCGTCGTAGATCGTGTATCGCGCCTTTTGCGATACTAAAAGTTCCACGATATCCTCGTGGCTATTGAATGCGGCACGATCGAGCGCGGTATTTCCAAAATTATCCTTGGAATCCAACGTGGCTCCTTCAGCAAGGAGTAGCGCGACCATTGGCTTCAATCCGCTTTCGGCCGCGATATGTAGGGGCGTGCCGCCATTGTCATCGCGAGTGTTGATATCTGCCTTGTCGGCCAGGAGCGCCTTAACAGTTTTTATGTGGTTCCCGGCCACGGCGAGCGACAGAGGCGTATTGCCTTCATAACCTCTCGCGTTCACATTAGCCTTGTATTTCAATAAGAGTTCCACGATATCGTCGTGAAAATTTCCGCCAGAGCCTCCCTGCAATACAGCTATATGCAAAGGCGTATAACCGGCGCTGAACGGCGCATTAACATCGGCATTATGTTGGAGCAAGAGTCTTGCCGCGTCTGTTTGTCCGCAATCCGCTGCCAATTGTAAAGGTGTTTGCCGCTTCCCGTCGCGAGCATTTACGTTTGCACCCTGAGTGATTAGAAACGCGACCAACTCTATATGGCCGTTGGCAACCGCCATATCCATCAGTGTGTTGCCGTTGTAATCCGTATTACTGATCATGCCAGGATTTTTTTGCAGTCCGGTCTTTACCGTTTCCAAATCTCCGGACCGGGCTGCGTCAAACAATTCAGTTCCGCTATCGCACTTCCCAACACGTGCGCAGAAAATCAAAACAAAGCAAATAGCTGTTGCCTGGCGGAGAATCCAACGTGAGCTGGAAATTCTAAAATAGTTCTGCATTTTTAATCTACTTTTCTAGCGACTTTCGCAACAGGCCTTGCAAATATCAAGCTTTCTTTAACCGCTCGACGGCTGCCTCCACCTGCGGGACTAGTTCGCCGATTTCCGCGGCCGCGCTGGTTTGATCCTCCCTGAAATTTTTTGACCGATCCGCCAGCGTCTGCAACAGCCGGATGTCGGAGGATTCAGCCCGCTGGGCAATTCGCCGGCCGGCGTCCCGCAGCAGGTCGGACTGGCCGCCCGTTTCCAGCGTCAGCGGAGCGCGGCACAAGCGGTCGAATTCCAGCAGCTTCGCGGCCAGGTCCTTCCCCTTCTGCTCGAGCCGCAGCGCATTCGCCTGCATCATTCCAAGCTGATGGCTGGTAACCGCCTTGGAATATTCGCTGAAAATCGTCAGGACCATCCGCGCCGCCGGCGCGAGCACGCGGAGGTTGGCGGAGATTCTCGCGTTCATCTGCTCCACCAGTTTGTCCACTTCGTCGTTGCCGGTGAGCTCATCTTCCGCGCTGACGCCTGTCATGCCGCCGTGCACTGTGCCGCCCACGGTGTCATCACTGCCATAACCCGGCGAAGAATCGGGCGGCTCATCCACGATGTCGGCCGCGGCGCTGTGGGCAGCCTGAACGCTGGTGAAGCTGAACAGCGGGCCCAGCTCCAGGTAATGCGGACGGATTCGTTCCCAGTCCTCCACCATCAGGGATTCGATTCGATTGAGAACCGTCAGCCCGTCGCCGACGATTCCCCAGTCTTCGATAGGCCGGAAAATCCTCCGGCGTAATCTCTTGAACACCATCACATCCGCGAAGATCACGGCGAACAGCAGGACGCCGCAGACCACGTCGCTGGTGATGCTGGTATATTTGACAAACGCAATGGACAGCGCGACCAGCAGCGGGAAAACGGCGGCCTGATAAAACGCGAAATCCGTCCGGGCCATGCGGGCTCGCAGGACGGCATTGGACCAGAGCGTCGCGATCCATGCGGCGATCCCCGCCACAAACAGCGACGATTGTACGAGCTGAATCATCAGGGGTTGCAACTGAAGCGGTTTCACCTGCTGAAACGACCACATCACCGACAGGCCGACCAGCACCAGCGCGATCAAAGTCCCCGGAAAAAGCTGAAGCTGGATGATCCGGCGGCGCACGCGCGCCGCGTGGTCGAGGGCGGCCTCGCTGCCCGGCACGAGCTGACCGGCCTTGGCGCCTTCCTCCATGCTTTCCAGCCACTCGAGCGATTTGAACTTGTTGTCGGCCTCGACCAGATACGCCGCCGCGAGTTTTCCTCGGTATGCGCTCAGGATGACGTTGGCCTTGGATTCCCATCGCGGATCGTCGAGCGCGCGGCGAAGCTCTTTCATCCCCTGGTGGATCTGCTCGCCGTTAAGCAGCGTCGCCGCCCGCTTGGTGGGTTCCTGGCGAATCCGTGTGAACGGCTCGCCCGCCGAGACGACCCCCAGCGAACTGCCCACCATGAACGCGCGATATTTCTTCTGCTCATACCGATACGCGGCGGTGATGATGTTGGCGCGAAAAATGAGCAGGTCTTCGCGCTGAATGCGGCCGAAAAATTCGCGGCGCGTCTCCGTGGAGAGATTGATGATCGCCGTCCGCAGCGGCGTGCCGGCGATGGTTTCCAGCAGTTTTTCGTTGAGCGCATCGGCGGAGAAATGCGCGATCAGCCGGTAATCGCCCGACCGCAGCGCCGTGCTGGCCTGCTCGCCGATGGGATGCTCCAAGGTCTGCGAGCGCGCCGGCTCGTCGCCGCGCGTGGAGCGCAACAGCAGCGTCACGACATACAGCGGCCGCGCCGCCGCGTTGATCAGCGCGATCTGATCGTCCAGCTCCGCATTCCCCCCGGATAGCGCGCCGGCCCATTTCAAAAGCCGAAGCCGGATGTTGGCCGATTCACCCTGATCCAGATCGCGCAGCTCGAAATATCCCTTGAGCGCACCGCGAAGATCGTCGGGCGTCCGCACCTGGCGTTTGTTCAGTTCGTCAAAAAGCGCGTTGCGGTCCGCCGGCGAGGAGACGCGGGATATCTGCGGAAACACCGGCTCATTGCTCGTCTGATCGGTGACGAATGTGGAGGTATCGGCGCCAATTTCCTGCTGCTCTTCAAGCTCCTCCTCGTCATTGGGCGGAGCGTCGGCCTGCTCGTCGGCGGGGGCGAGATCGACGTCCTCGGAGGTTTCCTCCACGGGCGCTTCAGCAACCGCGTCATCGGACGCCAGTGAGATTTCCGATTCCACTTCCGGCGCCGCGGGCGCGATCGGCTGGGACATCGCCTGGCCGGTTTCCCGGAATTTGATCTCATTTTGAAGCGACAATTCCGGCTGCTTTTGCGCAGCGGGGATTGGCGGCGCGGCGGGAGCGGCCAGCGCATCGGCAAACGCCTTGGCCGAGTCGAACCGCCGCTCGCGCCGCGCGTAGGATTTGCGAAAAACATCGTCGAGCCAGGCCGGCACCTGCGGATTCAGTTCACTCGGCAGCTCCGCGCCGCTGGGGGCCTCGCCCGTCAGCATTTCAAACAGCACGACGCCCACGGAATAGATATCGGATTTGACATCGGCAAGATCGCCATTGCGCCGCTCCGGCGCGATATAGATCAGCGCCGCGCCCTGATTCTGCTTCTTGGCGATGTCATCTTGCGTCAGCGCCGCGCTGGCGGCTGCCCCGACGCCGAAATCCGTCACCTTCACTGACCCGCCGCGGGCAAAATCACCGGCGGCGGCAGTGGAATCCAGCAGGATGTTTTCCGGACGGATGTCGCCGTGAACCACTTGCCTTTCGTGGCCGAACTGCAGCGCGCCCAGAACCTGGCGCAGAATGTTGATCGACTGCGCGACGGTGAGGCGCTTGCCGCCGATCCAGCTCCGCAGCGTGTCGCCCGGCACGTATTCGGTGATCAGATACGGCGGCGTGGCGGCGGGATCGAATCCCAGCGGGGCAATAATATTGGGATGAACCAGGCGATGAACGCGCACGCCTTCCTGACGGAGACTGTTCACGTACTGAGGATCGGTGGCGATTTTCACCAGCGCGAGCTGATCCGACCACATGTGGTGATGGGCGCGCCATTCCTGGGCGTAGGAGTTCTCGGTTACGAGTTCTTCCAGGACATATTCGCCAATGCGCTGATTCGGCTGAAACATTCAAATCCGCCCTGAGAACAGCGAGCCGCTGATCAATGCCGGGGACACGGGAGCGCGATGGAACCGGACTGGGAACGCGGCACGCTTCAAGGAGATGCGCAACGATATTTGCCGGCCACCGATACGCGAAAAAATAATCGCTGCCGCATCCTCACACAAGGATACCAATTATTCGCGCTGACCCACTTGTACAGGTTCTACCCGTTTTGCGACAACCCTGGCATCGATTGCGCAAAAACTACCGGTCGTCAATTGATAATTGGTTCGATGGGCTGTAACATGATGGTCTCGGATAAAACCGTTTGCGACATATTTGGAGGGAAAATGCGAACAACATGGATGTTGGGGGGCGTACTGGGTTTCTCGGCGGTGGCGATGGGGTCGCCGAATCTGCAGTTCCAGACGGTCATTTATCAGGGCCAATCCATTGCCGGCGATCAGTTCGACGATGCCGGTCAGGTGGTTGTCGCGCCCAATGGAACGGTGGGAATCGTCGGCGTACTGGAAACCTCCGGCAATGAAGTGGTTATCTATTCCACGGGATCCGGCAATTCGTGGACGAGCAATTCCATCGCGGAAACTTCTACCGCGGCATTTACCTCGCCGGATGGCGATCAGTTCGATTCGTTTGCCAACCTGGCGATGACCCAGGACATTGGCGGCGCAACCCGGCTGACGTTTGCCGCGCAGGACACCGCGGACAATTCGGGAATTCTCCAGTGGGACACCGGTACGAGCAACCTGGGCAGCGTCGCTTTCGATGGGGATTCCAACGGATACAGCAATGTCGGCGGCGGTGGCACCGACAGCGGGTTTGGACTCATTGAAATGCAGGTGAACGGCAGCGGGCAGGTCATGTTTCCCGCGACCACTTCCAGCAACATCATCGGACGCGGAAATGATCTGGCTGCGCCTTACACCATGTACACCAGCGGAAATCCGGCCATCAATGATCTGAGTTCGCGCGTCGCGCTTGGGGCGGACAACAGCGGTGTGGCTCTGCTGAGCAGCGGATCAACCCCCGGCATTTACAGCATCTCCGCCGCCGGCGGGATCACGAACAAAGTTTCCGGAACCTACACGCCGGCTGCGACGGACCCGGTCATGGGATATTACAGCACCGGCGGAAGCAGCGCCGCGCTGATGCTCTTTGCAGGGAGTTCCTCTCAGCAATTTCAAATCGGCCTCAGCAAAAATGGCGGCGCGCCCACCATCCTGGTTCCGCAGTTCACGGCCAATGGTTCTATTCCCCAGGCCGAGATGGCCCCGAGTGGGAAGATCGCCATGTACGTCCCCAACACCTCGGGCGATACTCTTTTGACGGCCGATGCAACCAATGCAACCCCGACGACGAAATTGATCGCATCCGTTTACGGCACCGCCAATGCCACCAGCCTGACGGATGTCGCCACAGATCCCGGCAACAACGATTCGCTGAAAATCTATGCCCTGACTGATGCGAACGATGCAACCGGGCCCGAGATCAATTCCAGCGGCACAGTGGTCTTCACCGGCGATGTGGGCGATTCACCCTCCGATGAAAAGGAAGCGCTCATGGACTGGGTTACGGGCGATGCCAGCCCCGAGATTCTGCTTGCCGTGGGCGACACGGTGACGGTCGGCGGTCAGCCGGTCACGATCCAGGATTTCTCCCGCACCAATCTCTCCAGCGAAGATGATTACTACAAGAACGCCCTGAACGACCAGAATGAACTGGCCGTGGACGTGGATTACACGCTCAATTCCGACCCGTCCGAAGGCGGCTCGGCGGTGCTGGTCGCGGTGATCCCCGAGCCGACAACTTTGGCCCTGGTTTCGCTGGCCGGGGTTGGCCTGATGGCCCGTCGGCGGCGACGTTGATCGCTCTTGCCGAAACGGCAGAGTACCCTCACTGACTGTCGAATTGGCATCTACTGGGCGGAAACCCGGAGTTGATCCGCAGTCGCCATCGCCGTAACCATCCTGTATTATTGCAGTTGTGAAGCCCACGCCCCCGCTGTCTATTGGCACGAGCTTTGCCAATAACAGGCGTTACACCTATTTGGTTTAAGGAGCGAATTCATGGCCAAAATTATCGGCATCGACTTAGGAACAACCAACAGCGTCGTCGCCATTATGGAAGGAGATCAGCCCAAGGTGCTGATCAACGCCCAGGGGAGCAGACTGACGCCTTCGGTGGTCGCCTTCACTGACAAGGGCGAACGCATCGTTGGTCAAAATGCAAAACATCAACAGGTCACCAATCCCAAGAACACCATCTTCAGCATCAAGCGCTTCATGGGCCGGCGGCACAGCGAGGTCGGCTCGGAAGAGAAGATGGTGCCCTACTCGGTCGTCGGGGCCCCCGAAGAACTGGTGCAGGTGGAAATCCGCGGGAAGAAGTACACCCCGGAGGCCATCAGCGCCATCATCCTGGGCGATCTGAAAAAGACGGCCGAGGATTATCTTGGTGAAAAAGTGACCGAAGCGGTCATTACCGTGCCGGCGTATTTCAACGACGCACAGCGCAAGGCAACCAAGGACGCAGGCGAAATCGCCGGGCTGAAAGTCCTGCGCGTGCTGCCCGAACCGACGGCGGCGGCGCTGGCGTATGGGCTCGACAAGAAAAAGAACGAAAAAATCTGCGTCTTCGACCTCGGCGGTGGAACGTTCGACGTTTCCATCCTCGACGTCGGCGATGGCGTGTTCGAAGTCCTCAGCATCAACGGCGATACCCACCTCGGTGGTGACGACTTCGACCAGGTGCTCATCAACTTCCTCGCCGATGAATTCAAGCGGATGGAAGGCATCGATCTGCGAAAAGATCCGATGGCCCTGCAGCGCCTGAAGGAAGCGGCCGAGAAAGCCAAGATCGAGCTTTCCAGCGCGATGGAGACCACCGTCAATCTGCCGTTCATCACGGCCGACCAGAACGGACCCAAGCATCTGCAGATTTCACTGACGCGATCGAAATTCGAGCAACTCATCGGCCCACTGGTGGAAAAATGCCGCAAGCCGGTGGTGGATGCATTGAAGGATGCGAAGCTCTCCCCCGACAAGATCGACGAAGTGATCCTCGTCGGTGGTTCGACGCGCGTGCCGATGGTGCAGCGGCTTGTGAAGGAGCTGTTCAACGGCAAGGAACCGAACAAGAGCGTGAATCCCGATGAAGTCGTCGCGGTGGGCGCGGCCATCCAGGGCGCGATCGCCACCGGCGAGGTCAAGGATATCCTGGTGCTGGACGCCACCCCGCTGTCGCTGGGCGTCGAGACGCTCGGCGGCGTGATGACGGTGCTGATCCCGCGAAACACCACGATTCCCACCAGCAAGACGGAAACATTCTCGACCGCCGCGGACAACCAAAGCGCGGTGACGATCAACGTCCTGCAGGGCGAGCGCGAATTCGCCCGCGATAACCGGCTGCTGGGCGCGTTCAATCTGGAAGGGATTCCACCGGCGGCGCGCGGCGTGCCGCAGATCGAGGTCACCTTCAACATCGACGTCAACGGAATTCTCTCCGTTGCCGCCAAGGACAAGGCGACCGGCAAGGAAAACAAGATCGCGGTGCAGAACGCCGGCGGATTGAGCAAGGAAGAGATCGAGAAGATGAAGCTGGACGCCGAGCAGCACGCCGCCGAAGACAAAAAACGCCGCGAGTTCATCGACGTGAAGAACCGCGCCGAGGCTTTCGTGTACGAGACCGAAAAATCGCTGCGCGAGCATGGCGACAAGGTTTCGGCGGAAATTCGCGGAAACATTGAAAGCGCCCTGAACAACCTGAAGGACGCCATCAAGAGCGACGACGCCGACAGCGTCAAGAAAACGATGGACGCCCTGCAGCAGGCGAGCATGAAGCTCGGCGAAGAGGTCTACAAAGCCACCGCCGCCAAGGCGGGAGCCGGCGCCGCCCCCGGCGCGGCCCCCGAGGCCAGCACCGACCGCGGCACCACCGCCGAGCCGAAGAAAGACGAAGATGTGATCGATGCCGAGTATGAAGTGAAGGAGTAAGCGTTGATCACGGATCGCAATTTGTCGCACTCAAAGCCGCGGGATGGCTATCCCGCGGCTTTTTTACCGCTGGATTGACCGGCGCGACTATTCTATCCTGTTATGCATGATGGATAAATCATTCGTGAAATGGTGGTTGACGCGGGTGACGCCATTTCGGGATGTGCCTCCGGAGAAGCTCGCCGCCGAGCGCGACGCCGTCGAGCGGCTGGGGGATTACAACCAGAACTACGCCGAGTTTCTCAACCGCGCTGTCTTCCCCGCCGTGGACGATCTGGTGAAATTTCTCGCCAAGAGCGGCATCGTTCACCGCGTCAGCACCTGGGGCAACCAGCTTTCCCTGCGGATTCACCTGGCCTGGCGATGGGGCGAGCTCGTCATCATGCAGAGCCACGAGGACTGCGTGACCTTCGAGCATCACATCATCACCGAGGGCGAAAAACGCGGCGACGAAAGCGCGGAAGACCACAGCCATCAATACGACCTGCGCGATCCCATCCCCGGCCCAGTGGCGGAGAATGAGCTGCAATTTTTCCTGAGCCGGGTGGCGCAGGACCTGGTCGAAACCGGCCCCGAGCCGGAACTTCCGCCGGGGGAATCGCCCGGTTCGCCGATGTAGGACTTGTTTATGCCAGCCGAATCACCCAATAAAATTCTCCCCAAAAAAATCCTTCTCGTGGGCCACTGCGGCCCGGATTCAACGTATCTGAAAATCGCCGTGCGATCGGCGCTCGGAGAGGTAGTCGTCACATCCGCCGGCGATCGCGCCCAGCTCGACCGCGCCATCGCCGCCGGCGTCGATCTGATCCTCTTCAACCGCGAACTGGATTATGGCTTCGAGCCCGCAACTGGCGTGGACATGATCCGCCTGCTGAAACAGCAACATTCGGATTTGAAGATGATGCTGATCACGAATTATCCCGAGGTGCAGGCGGCCGCGATCGCCGCCGGCGCGAAGCCGGGATTCGGCAAGCGCGACATCGGATCGCCACGGGCGCGGGAGATGATTCGGGGAGTGTTTTGAGGGGGATATCGGGCAGGTGATTTCTAACATGGCGAGCGAATGTGTACTAGGCGGCTTCGCTTGTGAGGCGGGTCTTTTCGTTCACGGCTGCGCCGCCATCTCCTCGGAGGCGGGGGCATCGGCGCCGTTTCCGCCCGGGGTTTGCACATCGTGACCGATGACCTGCACCCCCGCCGCGTGCCGGACGGAATGGAAGAAGCTTGTCTTGTCCAGTACGCGCTCCTGGAATTCCTCGAGGTAGAGATAAATTACCGGCGTAATAAAGAGCGTGATGAACTGCGAAATAATCAGACCGCCGACGATCACGAGGCCCAGCGGCCGCCGGGAAGCGCCATCGGCTCCGAATCCCAGCGCGATGGGGAGGGCGCCCATCATCGCGGCCAGGGTGGTCATGATGATGGGCCGGAATCGGTTCATGCTGGCATCATGGATCGCATCAACGCGGTTTTGTCCCTGCGCGAGCCGCTGGAGCGCAAAATCGACCATCATGATGCCGTTCTTCTTCACGATGCCCATCAGCATAAACAGGCCGATGTAGGCGTAGAGCGAAGCCTCTTCGCCGAAGAGGTAGAGCGTGAGCAAGCCCCCTGAGAGGGCCACCGGCAGCGATGACAGCACCGTGATCGGGTGAATGTAGCTTTCGTAAAGGATCCCGAGGATGACATACATGACAAACACGGCGAGCAGGATGAGGATCGCGAGTTCGGAGATCGTCTCGGCGAAATCCTTGGCTTCGCCCTGGAGGTCTCCGCGGATGCCGACGGGGACGACGACGGCGGCGGTCTTGTCGATGAACTGCGTCGCGACGCCGATGGGAACATCTTCCGGCAGATTGAAGAAGATCGTGACCGCCGCAAACTGGTTGATGTGATTGACGGCCTGGGGGCCGAGGACTTCCTTCCACGTCGCCACCGCCGAGAGCGGGACGATGCGCTGGCCATCATCGGAGCGGACATAAAGCAGCGACAGATCGCTGGGTCGGGCGCGGTCTTTGTCGGCGGCTTCGAGAATCACCTGAAACTGGTCTTCCGGTTTTTTGATCAGGTAGACATAATTCTGCGAGTAGGCCTGGGCGAGGGTGTTTTCGATGGCGGTGGCGGAAATGCCGTAGGTGGCCGCCTGGTCGCGCAAAATATTGATCTGCAAACTCGGGGTCTTGATGTAAAGGTCGGGCTGAATCGTCGCGAAACCGGCATGGCCGTTGTATTTGAACTGGAACATCGCGCCCATCATTTTCATGGCGGCGAGGTTGACCTCATCGGCGTTGATGCCGGAGATGGCGTAGGCATATTTGCCAAGCTGATTGGCGGTGGCGCCGGTGCTGATCTGCAGAACCGGCTGCGGCTGAAGGACCGAAAACGTGTTGACGATCGCATGCAGCTTGCCCATGAGCATCCCCGTCACCGCGGCGATCGGCGGGCGCTGGGCGCGATCCTTGAGGAAGGTGATGAGAAATCCCTGATTCGGCGCGAGGAACTGCGAGAGCCCGGTCAGGGTGAAGCTCACATCCACGGCGGGGTCGGCGCGGATGATGCTGTCGGCCTGGTCCTGGTAATTTCGCATCTGCTGGGGCGATGCGCCTTCCTGGGCGATCAGCACACCCATGGCAAAGCCGCTGTCGCCGACGGGCAGGAAGGATTTGGGGATGTTGATGAGCATCCAGATCGTTCCGCCGAGGGTGATGAACCAGACGACCAGTGAAATCCACCCATGGCGCAAAAACCAGGTCAGCGAGGAGCCGTACACCATCAGCACGCGGTCGATGACGGCGGTGCCGATGCGCTCCATAAGCGTCCGGCGGTGGCCCGGGCCGCGATTGGAGAGCATGCGCGAGCACATCATCGGCGTGAGGGTCAGCGAGATAATTCCCGATGCGATAATCGCGACGATGATCGTCACCGCAAACTCTCGGAAAATGCGGCCGACCAGCCCCGGCATGAAGACCAGCGGCACGAACACCACCGACAGGGAGATCGTCATCGACAGGATCGTGAAGCTGATCTGCTTGGCGCTTTCGATCGACGCCTGCAGCGCGCCTTCGCCGTGCTCCATGCGGCTGACGGTGTTCTCCAAAAATACGATGGCATCATCCACGAGGAAACCGATCGCGAGGGTCAGCGCCATCAGCGAGAGGTTGTCGAGGCTGTAGCCGAGGATACCCATGACGATGAACGTCGCGAGCATCGACAGCGGCATCGCGACCACGGGAATCAGCGTGTCAGATGCGCGGCCGAGGAATACGAAGATGACGACCACCACGAGGCAGAAGGCGATCGCCAGCGTCGTCTGCACGTCGATGGCCGAATTGACGATCGAGCGCGAGCGGTCGTAGATCAGCGTCATCGTGATCGACGGCGGCAACTGGGTCTGGATGACGGGGATCAGATCGCGAATGCTCTTGGCGACGGTGACGGCATTGGAACCGGCCTGGCGGAACACGGCCAGCACCACCACGGCCGTCGGCACGCGAACATCGCGCACCCAGAAGTGCATGTTGATCCGCTCGTCCTGGAGCGAATCCTCCGCCCGGGCGACATCGCCCAGATAAATCGGGTTGCCGTTGCGGATCGCGATCACCAGCTTGTTGTAGTCGGCCGCATTGGCAAGCTGGCCCTGGGGCTGGAGGAGGAACGTGATGTTCGGCCCGTCGAACTGGCCCGCGCCCTCATAACTGGTGTTGGCCCTGATCGCGGTGGCGAGATCGTTCACAGTCAAACCGCGGATCGCCAATGCCGAGGGGCTCGCCTCGATGCGCACGGCGGATTTGGTGCCGTAGACCGCCACCTGCGATACGCCCGGGAGAATGCTGATGCGCTGCTGAACTTCGGTGTTGGCGTAGTTGTACAGCTCGCCGCTGGTGACGCTGTTGCTCGTCAGCGCGATGTACTGGATGGGCTGGTCGTTGGGATTGGTCTTGGTGAACGTTGGCGGCGAGGGAAGATCGGTGGGCAGGCTTCCCGATGCCTGCGTGATCGCCGCCTGAACATCCGTCGCGGCGGCGTCGATGCTCTTGCTCAGATCAAATTGCAGGGTGAATGTCGTGATTCCCTGGCGGCTGGAGCTGGTGACGATCTGCAGTCCGGGAATCTGCATGAACTGCTTTTCCAGCGGTGTGGCGCAGTTGGCGGCCATCGTCTGCGGGCTGGCGCCGGGGTAGTTCACGGTTGCGGTGATGACGGGATAATCGACGGCCGGGAGATCGTTCACGGGCAGCGAGCGGTAGGCGATCACGCCGAAGAGAATGCACGTGACGGTCAGCAATGTGGTCATCGCCGGCCGGCGAATGAACAGCTCGGACAAATTCATGATTTGGCCCCCGCCGCCGGCGCGGCTGGCGCCCCCGCGGCCGCGGCGTTCTGGACGATCACCGGTACGCCGGGGTTGAGCATCATCTGACCGGTGCGGACGATGGCTTCATCGCCATCGAGGCCCTTTTCGATGACGACCATATCCCCCTGCCGCTGGCCCGGTGTGACATCTTTCTGCGCGACCGTGCTGTCTTTTTCGACCACGAACACAAATGGCCCCTGCTGGCCGATCTGCAGGGCCTCGACCGGGATCAGCTTGGCGGATTTCAGCGTGGTCAGGATCAATCGAACATCCACGAACTGTCCGGGCCAGAGCGCGCGGTCCTTATTCTCGACGGTGGCGCGAAGCTGGATCGCGCCCGTGGCGTTCTGCACGGAATTGTCGAGAAAATCGACTTCGCCGGTGATGTCACGGTTCGGGCTATTGGGCGTATACACGATCACCTTGAGCGGACCCGTGGCCAGATTTTCGCGAACCCGGTCCAGCTCCGTTTCGGGAACGGTGAAGTCGATGTAAATCGGCGTGATCTTCTGAATGCTCAGCAGCATCGTCGTGTTGGCCGTGACCACGTTGCCCGCATCGACCACGCGCGCACCGGCGCGGCCGTCGATGGGTGAAGTGATCGAGCAATTGTCGAGGTTGTATTTCGCGGATTCGATCATCGCCTGGGCGGCCTTCACGTTGGCGTCGGCGACTGCGACGGCGTTCTGGGCGTTGTCGTAGTCCTGCTGGGATACGGCTTTGCTTGGCAGTTCGCCGGCGACGCGATTGAAATTGCTCTGGGCGTTGGAAAACTGCGCCTGGCTTTGCTCCAGCGCCGCCTGAGCCTGATCGAGCGCGGCTTTGAACGGCGTCGTTTCAATGGAAAAGAGCGGCTGGCCCGCGTGCAAATCGGCGCCGTCCTCAAACGATCGGCGCACGATCTGGCCCGTCACCTGCGGGACGATGTTCACCATCTCGAACGGAGCGGTCCTGCCGATTTCATCCAGATACGAGGGGACATCTTGGATCGTCACGGGTGCGGTGGTGACCACCGGCGGGGGCATGGTAAAGCCGGCCGCGGATGCACCACCGCGGTCGCAGCCCTGGATCGTCGCCATCAGTGCGAGGCAGACAGCCACCACCCCCATCGGCAACCAGGCTCTTGGAATCATCATGCCGTCGATTGTAAAGCGTCCAATGGGAGTTTGACCAGCGGATGCGAATTTCCGTGATTTGCCGCTATTTCACCCACACGGATTTGATATTCGTAAACTCGTGAATCCCGAAGCTCGACAGCTCGCGGCCCCAGCCGCTGTTTTTGATGCCGCCGAAGGGAACATGCGGATCGGATTTGACGATTTCGTTGATGAAGACGTTTCCGGCTTCGATCTGGCCGGCGAGATTCTCGGCGCGACCAACATCTTTCGTCCAGAGGCTCGAACCGAGACCGTATTGGGAGAGATTCGCCAATCGCACGGCATCATCGGCATCGGCGGCGCGGATGATTGCGGCGACGGGGCCGAATGTTTCCTCGTCGAACACGGGCATGCCGGGGCGGACATTGGTCAGAACCGTCGGTTCGTAGAAATATCCCTTTTGCCCGCGGCGCTTGCCGCCGGTGAGCAGGGTCGCGCCTTGCTGGATGCTCTGCTGGACCTGGCGGTGAAGGTTCTCCAGAAGATCAAGCCGCGCCAGCGGACCGATTTGGGTTGCGCGGTCGAGCGGGTCGCCGATCTTCATCGCGGCCATCGCGGCCGACAGCGCGGATTCGAATTCATCGGCGATCGACTGCTCGATAATAAATCGCTTGGCGGCGATGCAGCTCTGGCCGTTGTTGATGCAGCGCGACTCGGCGGCGCTGGCGGCGGCAGCGTGGACATCGGCATCGGTCAGGACGATAAACGGATCGGAGCCGCCCAGTTCCATGACGGTTTTCTTGAGCGCCCGCCCCGCCGCCGCGGAGACCGACCGGCCGGCGCGGTCGCTGCCGGTGAGCGTGACGCCGCGGATTGCCGGATGCTCCACCAGTTTCTGCGCGCGCTCGTTGTTCTCGATCAGCAGCGCCGCAAAGACGCCGGGCGGAAATCCCGCATCGGCAAATGTCTCCCGGAGCATCAGCGCGCAACCGCAGACGTTGGGCGCATGCTTGAGGAGGGCGACGTTGCCCGCCATCAGCGCGGGGACGGCGAAGCGAATCACCTGCCACAGTGGGAAATTCCAGGGCATGATCGCCAAAACCGGCCCGAGCGGATCAAACCGCACGAAACTGCGGGTGGCATTGGAGGGGATTTCCTGCGGCGATAAAAACCGAGCGGCGTTTTCGGCGAAATATTCGCACGCCTTCGCGCACTTTTCGACTTCGGCTTCCCCGGCGGCAATGGGTTTGCCCATTTCGATCGCCATCATGCGCGAAAAACGTTCGCGCCTTTGCCGCAGCCCGGCCGCGGCACCAGACACCAGACGGGCGCGCTGCGGCAACGAGACGCCCCGCCACTGCTCGAACGCCGATTGCGCCAATTCCAGCGCCGCGTCCACCTGCGGCGGGGTGTGCTCCGTATATTCGGCGATCACTTCCTCGGTGGCGGGATTGATGGATTTCATCCACGGAATTCTATGGCAGAAGCGCGGTGCTTCGCACGCGCCGCCAAATACTGCCGATTATTGATCCGAAAAAATTTCCCTTTGCAATTTCCTGTGGAACTTTGCTACCTTTCGCTGCATGGCCTCCGAATATCTGCTCACTCAAATCGACAAAGCCACGGTGGTTGAGTTCCGTATTGCGTCACTGATGGACCCGGTGCAACTGGAATCGATCCAGCAGCAGCTCTTCAAGCTGGTGGACGAGCAGGACAAACGGATCATGATCCTGGATTTTTCCCGAGTGGAATTTATGTCGAGCCAGGCGATTGGAATCATCATCGGCCTGAACAAACGCCTGGCCACCCTCGCCCACAGCAAGCTGCTTCTGTGCGGCGTCAACTCCAAGCTGCAGGAACTGCTGCGCATCACCCGGCTGGATAAAGTGCTGAAAGTGAAACCGACGCAGAAGGAAGCGATTAATTCGCTGGCGATGCTTTGATGCGTTGGCGACGGTTTGGTTATCTGGCCATTCGCCTGCGGCGCATCAGCATGCCGCTGGCCAGGGCCAACGTGGCGATGCTGGCGGGTTCGGGGACGGGGGCTTCGGCAGCGATGGCTTGAAGCTGGGAAGTTGTCAGCAATCCGCTGTAGATTCGGAAGTCATCACCCTGTCCTTGAAACGCCCGGGTTGCGTTGCTGGTGCGATTGAGCAACTGAAGGTAATCCTGGGTGCCGCTGAAATTCATCGTGCCTGCAGCCGCGCCGTAATCTGCGGTGTATGCGTAGTTGTTTTGGGCCTGACTGCCTTGATAGAGGACGAGGCTGTCATCCTCGGCGCCGCCGTCGGCAGCTATCATCGCGCTGTCGAAGTACTGATTGGCGGTGGCCAGATCACACTCGACGGCGATAAAATTCCAGGTGTTGGCGACAAGGGTATTGCCGATCGCGCCGGTATTGGTGCCGGCAGAACCTCCACCCGTTTGGACTTTGCCGGTGTTGAGGCCCACCCAGAGTCCATTGGTGGACTCGTCGAACGTGCTGGTCGTACCGATCATCAGCAGCCGCGATTGCTGGCTCAGTTCGGCCGTGGTGGGCTTCACCCACATGGTAATCGTATAAGAGGTGAGATTCGGAAGAGCATTAACGGTGTTGGCGTTATTGGGGTCGGTCGCTCCGCTGCTGTAGGTGATGCCGCCGGGATTGGAGTTGTTGGAGGCGCTGGCGGAGTTATCAAACGCATAGTCGCCGGCCGCTCCGGACACACCCCCGCCGCTGGGGGTGTAAAGATTGGTTGCGGTGTAGGCAAAACCGCCATATTGAGCCATTGTGAGGACACCCCCATCGGTCGCCAGACCATTGGGCGTCACGGCGGGTGAGACGATGGAGCCCGTCCCGCCGTTTTGATCAAAATTCCATTGGTAAAGCAGCCCTGCCCGGGCGGTTGAAACGACGCTCGCCGACAAAACGGCGAGCACCGCGCCTGAAGCCAAAGCAGCAATTCGCGATTTTCTCCTCATGTTCTTCCTCCGTCGGTATTCAAATGGATATGTAACGGAGAAAAGAATAACCCCGCTTTGATTCTGAACTACTCCATTTTGCGGCAATTCGGGTATGCGGATACGTCAAAACCAAAAATGTCAGCAAATCAGTTGAATCGGCGTCAAAAATGGTGTTATCATAGCATCATATGCTTGGCTGATTTCTGTTTTCACGTCAGCAAAATCCGTACATTTCACTGTGATGGTGAAGCGAAAACATATCAATTTGCTCCTGGATTTTGCCCCCATGTCGGAATTTCAGCGACAGATCGCTTTGGGGGCGACCCGCTTCTGCCATGAACATCCCGGCTTCAGATGCCGCACGGCCTCATATGAAGCGAACATGATCGAATACAGCGATGTCATCGACGGCGTTATCGCCATTATCGATCGTGCTGACCCCCATCATCCGTCAACGCGGCTTGGTTCTCCGGTGGTTAACGTCTCCACCATTGCGTTTCCAGTGCCATTCCCGACCGTGGCGATCGACAATAACGCCATGGGGCGATTGGCGGCGGAATATCTGATCGTGCAGGGATACCGCTATTTTGCCTATCACATGGAATCGCGGGTTTATTTCTCAAAAGAGCGCGGCCTGGGTTTTGGCGAGGCCCTGCGGGAAGCCGGACGGGAATTTCAATCCTTCGACACGGGCGATCACGCCTCCGCATCGCCGCGCGAACTTCACGCGCTGACACTGGACTGGCTTCGCCAACTGCCAAAGCCGCTGGGATTGTTTACGCACAACGATCAGCGGGCGGCGGCACTGATGGATCTCTGCCGGGACGGCGGATTGAAAGTTCCCGAAGAGGTCGGGATCATCGGGGTGGATAACGATCCGCTTCTGGCGGAGCTTTGCAGACCGACGCTCACCAGCGTCGATCCCGGCGCTTCAACGGTGGGATTTCGCGCGGCGGAAATGCTCGCGCAAATATTGTCGGGCCACGAGCCGGAAAATCGACCGATGTTTTTGCCGCCCAAAGCGGTGGCGGTTCGAGAATCGACGCAGCCGCGCCATCTGCTGGACGATCGATTAGCGACGGCCATGCGATATATTCACGAACACTGGGCCGAACCGTTTGGAGTGCCGGAACTGCTGGAAGCGGTGCCGGCGTCGCGGCGCTCGCTGGAGCGGCTCTTTCAAACTCATCTGGGTCGCTCGCCCGCGGAGGAAATCCGCCGCGTGCAAATCAATCGCGTGAAATGGCTTCTGATGGAGGGGCGCGTATCGCTCTCCGATATCGCGACGACGGCCGGTTTCAGCTCTTTCAGCAATTTCGCGTCTGCGTTTCGGCGTGAGGTGGGGATGACGGCGTCCGCCTATCGAAAACGCTTCCGCCCGGCTTTCAGGCGGGGTAAGGAATCAGAATCGGACAATTAGGCATTGGCCACTTATTCTTTTCTTTATTGTGGGAGTTATTCCATGCTGCGATCGATGCGTATATTCCTGCTGTTGGCAGCGGTGTCTTTGATATTGTTGGGGAGTAACGTGCATGCCGCCGATACATCCCGGCAACGGCTCAGCATGGATTTCGGCTGGAAATTTCTGGCCGGCGATCCGGCCGATGCGCAGCAGTCGGGGTTTGACGATTCCGGCTGGCAGGCGGTCGATCTTCCGCATGACTGGAGCATCTATGGAACTTTCGACCGGGAATCCCCCGCCCGCGGAGGCGGAGCGTATCTGCCGACGGGCGTCGGGTGGTATCGAAAGAAATTTCTGCTGCCGGACTCGTTCAAGGGCAGATTGATCTCGATCGAATTCGACGGCGTCTACGAAAACTCGGAAGTCTGGATCAATGGCCATTGGCTTGGAAAGCGGCCGTTCGGATATATCGGCTTTCAGTACGATCTCACCCAATTCCTGAATTTCAATCAGCAACCGAATGTGCTGGCGGTGCGGGTGGACAATTCTTTCCAGCCGAACTCGCGATGGTACAGCGGCTCGGGAATCTATCGGCATACCTGGCTGCGCATCACGGACCCTCTGTGCATCTCGCCCTGGGGCGTTTACGTGATTTCCCCGGCGGTCAGCGAAACGGGCGCGACGATTGAAGTGATCACGAATGTCGCCAACAATCGAAAAACGCCGGCGAATTTCAGCTTGGTTACCACGATCCTCGACCAGAATGGCCGGGAGGTTCAGACGCGCGGCAATGATGGAGCACTGGACGCGGGTGAAACCGGCAGCATCGCGCAGGAAATCCGGATCGACAATCCGAATCTCTGGTCGGTCCAATCGCCATATTTGTACACACTTCGCAGCACGCTGAGCATCGGGGATGAAACGATCGATCAGTGCGACACTCCCATCGGCATCCGCTCCATCGAATTCAACTCCGACAAGGGCTTTTTGCTCAACGGAATTCCGGTGAAGCTCAATGGCGTCTGCCTTCACGGCGACGGGGGCAGCGTCGGGGCGGCGGTGCCCGAAGGCGTCTGGCTGCGGCGATTGCGGCTGCTCAAGGAAATGGGGTGCAACGCCATCCGCACCAGCCATAATCCGCCGGCCCCGGAATTTCTCGATCTGTGCGACCGGCTCGGATTTCTCGTGATGGACGAGGCGTTCGACGAGTGGGAAGCGGGAAAAACCCTCGGCGGGTATCACCGGTTTTTCAAGGAATGGTCGCAGCGCGACCTGGTTGATTTCATTCATCGCGACCGCAATCACCCCAGCGTGGTTCTCTGGAGCGCGGGCAATGAAATCTCCGAACAGGTGCTCCCCGGCGGGGTGGATGTTCTGAGACATCTGGTTGAAACGTTCCATCGCGAGGATCCAACGCGCTGCGTGACGGCCGCTTGCGACAGGATCTTCGCGGAGCCTCTTTCAGCGACGCCGGAGTTTCCGCAGCTCCTGGATGTGGTGGGTTATAACTATGTGGATCGCTGGCTCGACCGCGCGGACAAATATTACAGCGTTGACCGGCAATTGTTTCCGCAGCGGAAATTCATCGGCACGGAAAGTATTTCGATGGGCGGCATCCGGGGGGATTACGACGATTTGTTTTACAACCTCGCGGCGGAGCAACCGATTTTACCGCCGCCTCCGACAACGCAGCCGGCGGAAGGTTTGCAGGCAACGCCGCGGCGGCGATTCCGCTCGCTTCCCGCTTCCAACCGGCGCATAAATGTGGAGCAACTCTGGAAGTTCGTGCGGACGAATGATTATGTCTCCGGGGACTTCATGTGGACGGGAATCGATTATCTCGGCGAAGCTTTCTGGCCCGCGCGCAGCGCCACCTTCGGCGTTTTGGACACCTGCGGATTTCCAAAGGACGGGTATTATTTTTATCAGAGCCAGTGGACCAGCGACCCGGTTCTTCATCTGTTTCCACATTGGAACTGGCCGGGACGCGAGGGGCAGATCATTCCGGTCATGTGCTACACCAACTGCGATACGGTCGAGCTGATCGTCAACGGGAAATCGTTTGGAACCAAGGGGTATGAATTTCCGGTGCAGGGAATGCTTGAGGATTACGGGAATTATCCCGCGCGATCACGGGTCGTGCGGACGACCTCCGACCTGCATCTGGAGTGGGACGTTCCGTACGAGCCGGGCACGCTGGAGGCAATCGGGAAAATGGATGGAAAAGTCGTGGCGACGCAGCAAATCAGAACGACGGGCGCTGCGGCTTCGATTGGACTCTCCACCGACAAACCGCTGCTTGTTTCCGATGGGCGCGATGTTGCGCATCTCACGCTGAAGATCGTCGATGCGGACCAGCAAACCGTCCCGACGGCGGGGAATGAAATCACGTTGGAGATTGACGGCCCGGGCAAGATCATCGGAATGGACAACGGCAATCCAACTGATCACGACAGTTTCAAGTCGAACCATCACAAAGCGTTCAACGGGCTGTGCCTGGCAATCGTGCAGACGAGTCGGGAGCCGGGGCAGATTCATGTGACAGCGCGCTCGCCCGGCCTGCATCCGGCCACGGTTGATTTGATTTCGCGAGGCGGCGAGGAAATTCCGACGCTTCCTTGATCGCTGTGCCGCGCGGTAGAATCTGCGGGCGCAGAATCATCTCTTGCGGAGGGTATCTGTATGGCCGATGTACGCTCATCTATTCAGTTCAGCGTGTTTCTGGTGAATAAGCCGGGGATTCTGGCGCAGGTGACTCGTGCGCTGGCGGATGAGAAAGTGAACATTGTCGCCATGACGCTGGTGGATTCGCAGGAGCATGGAGTGCTGCGGCTGGTGGCGGAGGATGCGAAGCAAACCAAAGCGGTGCTGGGGAAACTGAACCTGCCGATGACGGAAACGGAGGTGCTTTGCCTGGATTTGCCGAACCAGGCGGGGGCGCTGGCGGAGGTGGCGACGGTGTTGGGGAAGAATCACATCAACATCAATTACGCTTACTGCACCAGCGGTGCGCCTGGGGGGAGAACGACGGGGGTGTTCAAGACCGGGGACCAGGCGAAGGCTCGGCATCTGCTGGAGAAAACCAGCAGCTCGCATAAGGAGCCGGATTTGCATCGGGGGAGGGGGCGGAGATAAAGCCCCCCACGGCGGCGCCGTGGGCGTTCAGGTGATTATGGTGCAGATGATCACTCTGCGGCGCGGGCGGGTGTCGAATTCCATCAGGACGATCTGCTGATATTCGCCGGTGAGGAGGCGGCCGTCGGCATAGGGAACCGTCAGGCTGGGGCCTATCAGGGAAGAGCGGACGTGGCTGTGGCCGTTATCATCATTCCAGGTGGCCTCGTGGGCGTAGGGGGCATCATCGGGAACCAGGCGCTGGAGGACCTCGGCCATGTCATGTTTCACCAGGCCGGATTCATATTCCATGGTGGTCAGCGCGGCCGTGCTGCCGACCAGAAACAGGTGGAGCAGTCCCTCGCCCCGCAGGTCGCGCAGGTGGGGTTTGAGCAGAACGTTGATGTTGATGATGTCGTTTGACCCATCGGTATCGATGTCGAGATTGAATCGCTTCATGTTTGGTTCCAGAGAATGTCCAATATAGCACGCGGAAACGGAAGACAAATCTAATTCGATGAATACGTCGGGGATTTGGGCAAAATTGTTCAAATAATCATAATGATATGCTATTACAGGACTTTATTACCGAATTGAAAAGGTTTATTTGACCCTCCCTCGAAGCGGTGATATATTCACGTGGAGCGCCATCGGGCGACTTGTCCTTACGCTAGTTGCGCGAAGGGTTTAGGGGATTGGGCAGCCAGTTTGCCGGTTCTACTTCTGGCTCTTAAGAAATGCGCACGGAAGCGTCCATTACATTTGATGATGCCAAAAGCCGCGTCCTCCAGGCCACGGATATTGTATCCCTGGTGGGGCAGAGCGTGCGGCTGAAACAGCGTGGAAAAGATTTTGTAGGGCTTTGTCCCTTTCACCAGGAGAAAACGCCTTCCTTTTCGGTCAGCCCCTCGAAACAACGTTTTTACTGTTACGGCTGCGAAAAGGGAGGCAATGCGATCGACTTCGTGATGATGCGCGATCGCATCGAATTCAAGGATGGGTTGCGGATTTTGGCGGAGGCGGCGGGAATCGAGCTGCCATCGCTGCGAAAATCCAGGGAATCGGTCAGCGAGCGGCAGATTTTGCTGGAGGCAAACTCGGCTGCGGCGATGTTCTTTGAAAAATCGCTCTCCCATTCACAGCACGGCGAAGCTGCGCGTGCTTACCTGCGCGAGCGCGGGTTTGACGATGATTCGATCCGCCGTTTTGGGATCGGTGTCGCCTTGGACAGTTGGGATTCGCTGCTCAAAAGCGTGCCGATGAAGAAGTTCACCCCGCCGCAATTGGCGCTGGCGGGGCTCGCCAAGGCCCGCGAGAACGCCTCGGGGTTTTACGACACGTTTCGCAACCGGTTGATGTTTCCGATCCGGGACGAAAACGGGCGCGTGATCGCCTTCGGCGGCCGGGTGATGCCGGGTTCGCAGGACCCGGCGAAATATCTCAACAGCCCCGAAACCGCCCTGTTTTCCAAGAGCCGGTGCATTTTTGGCCTGGATCATGCGAAAGCCAAAATCGTCGAGACGCGCATTGCCGCCGTCGTGGAAGGCTACACCGACGTGGTGATGGCGCACCAGTTTGGCGTCAGCAACGTGGTTTCGGTTCTGGGGACCGCCCTGACCGAGCATCACGTGACCATCCTGCGGAGATTTGCCGATCGGATCGTGCTGCTGTTTGACGGCGATCGCGCCGGCGACAATGCGGCGAACCGAGCGATGGAGCTGTTTCTCAGCCAGCCGGTGGAAATCGCCATCGCATCGCTGCCGGCGGGAATGGATCCTGATGAGTTGCTGCTGAAACAAGGCGCCGAGGCGTTCGAGCAATGCCTATCCAATGCCACCGATGCGTTGTCTTACAAGTGGAAGCAGCTCGTGAAAGAGATGAAAGCCGACGGCGGCGGACTGACTTCGCGGCAACAGGCGGTGCAGCGATACCTGGAAACGCTGGCATCGGCGCGAGGATCGACAAATATCGACCCCATCCGGTGGGGCCAGGCGCTGGCGCGAGTCAGCCGACTGACCGAAATTCCGGCGGAGGAGCTGAATCGGCGATTTAAGATCGCCCCGGCGCGGCGAGGAAATATCCGGCAAGCAGGCTCGGCCAAAAGTGGTAGAGTTGCTGAGGCTCAAGTCGGCGGCACCAATCAGCCGACAATGGATGCTCCGGCCATTGGGTTGACCGCTCGCCAGCGAGCTGAGGGTTTTATTCTCGGACTCCTTTTCGCCGAGCCGGGAAGATGGCAGGATATTCAGCAAAACCTGAAGCCAGGCGACTTTACGGATGAAGCGCTCCGCCGCATCGCCGAGTCGTATTGGCAGCATCAGCAGGATGAGGGAGAGCCGGTTTTCAATGAGTTCCTGGCGTTGCTATCGGACGTCGATCTGAAGAGCCTCGCGGTGAAGTGGGCGGACGAGGTTTCCGCCGCCGCGGAGAAGGAAAAATATCTAACCGATTCGCTGCTCCATATAATGAGGGAGCGCGACATCGAGGAGAAGCGCAAGCTGGTCGTGGAATGCCGGCGGACGGATGAGCAGGAAATCGCCGAAAAGGGCGACCGCTCTGCCGAGAAAGAAGTCCTGCGGAAACTGCATGAAAAAGCTCGCATTCCCGACATGAGGCGTGCTATTGTTTAGTTACTCGCGATAGGGTTGTAGAAAGGGTTGGTGGGACGCTGGAAACGGCGTTCTGGGTTAGAAAAACTGAATATGGGATGCCGCCGGCGCTCGCGTTGCAAGGATCAGGAATATTCCTGAATTCTTTGGCCCGGGCCGACGTCATCATCGATGGGCATCAGCGGGTCTTGCGTGACCTTCGTGCCCGGCTGGAAAGTGTTGTTGGACATGGCAAGGATTGAATCACCTCTAATTGGATCCGGATCTCAGGAAGAAGTTGACCTTCGCGTGCAGGCGCTGCTCGATCTGGGCACGTCGCGCGGATACCTCACGTATGAGGAGCTCAACGAGCGCCTGCCGGATGAAGTTGTTTCACCCGATAAGCTCGATTCGCTGCTGATGATGATCGATGAGATGGGCATCAAGCTCATCGACGAGAGCGATGCGCCCGATCATCAGCAGAAGACGGTCGTGCGGGTGAAGATCGAAAAAATCGAAAAGGTCAGGATTGAAAAGCTGACCAAACCGGACAAGTCCGCCAAGACCGCAAAGACGGATGAGGAAGCGGCCGAGGAAGAGGACGACGATGAAGCGATCGACCTGAACCTCGAAGCGGAGCTGGCCGAGGCATCCACCAAGCGGATCGACGATCCGGTGCGGATGTATCTCACGCAGATGGGCGAAATCCCGCTGCTGACGCGCGAGCAGGAAATCGGGCTGGCCAAGAAGATCGAAATCACCCGTAAGATTTTCCGGTCCAAGGTGCTGGAAAGCGATTACTGCCTGCAATCGGCGGTGGAAATTCTTCAGCAGGTGGACGACGGCGACCTTCCATTCGATCGGACGATGAAGATCAGCACCGACGAGGGGATGGCCGACAAGGGGACGATCGGCCAGCGCATTCCGATGAATCTGTCATCGGTTCGCAACATGCTGGCCCGCAACCGGGAGAACTGGGAAGATCTTCGCGGCGCCAAGGCGAAGAAGGACCAGGAGGCGATTCACCTGGAAATCCGCCGCCGGCGCCGCCGCAGCGTCAAGCTGCTGGAAGAACTCGCGCTGCGCACCAGCAAGGTGACGCCGCTGATGAAAAAGCTCTCTTCCATCAGCACCAAGATGGTGGAGCTTGAGCAGCGGATCGAAGAGCTGAAGAAAATCAAAGAGCCCGGCGAAGACCTGGAAGTATGCCAGGAAGAGCTGAGCGGGCTTGAAGATCTGGTGCTGGAAGATGCCCAGAGTCTGCATCGCCGCGTGGTGGCGGTGCGGAAGATTTACAACAAATACGAAGACGCCAAGCGGAAGCTGTCGGGCGGAAATCTTCGCCTGGTGGTTTCCATCGCCAAGAAATACCGCAACCGCGGGCTGTCGTTCCTGGACATTATCCAGGAAGGCAACACGGGCCTGATGCGCGCGGTGGACAAATACGAATATCGCCGCGGATTCAAGTTCAGCACGTACGCGACGTGGTGGATTCGCCAGGCGATCACCCGGGCGATTGCCGATCATGCCCGCACGATCCGCATTCCGGTGCACATGATCGAAACGATGAGCAAGCTTCGGAACATCAGCAAGGGCCTGATGCAGGAGCTTGGCCGCGAGCCGACCATCGAGGAAATCGCCAAGCGGGCCAAGATGACCGTGGCGGAAACGCGCCGCGTGCTGAAGATCAGCCGGCATCCGATCTCGCTGGACCGCCCCGTCGGCGAGAGCGAGGACAGCTATTTCGGCGATTTCATCGAAGATGAGAAGGCGGACAATCCTGTCGAATCGGCGACGCAGGAAATGCTCAAGGACAAGATCGAGCAGGTGCTCAAGACGCTGACGTACCGCGAGCGCGAGATCATCAAGCTGCGCTACGGCATCGGCGACGGGTACACCTACACGCTGGAGGAAGTCGGCCGCATCTTCAAGGTGACGCGTGAGCGCGTGCGGCAGGTGGAGGCCAAGGCGATCCGCAAGCTGCAGCATCCGGTAAGAGCCCGCAAACTGGAAGGTTTTTTGCCGGGAAGTTTGCCGAGGTAGGTTAAAAGAGTTTGCCAATCAAAGCCGCGGGATGGCAATCCCGCGGCTTTTTTATGCGCGTCGTCGGCGCGCCAGTGCGCCCATGCCGATTACCAGCAGCGCGCCTGCCGATGCCGGCTCGGGCACTGCCGCCGATAACGTTGAAAAAGTCTCGCTTGCCCCCGCTTCGGTGGTGTCGTCGCCGATGAAGCACTCACTGCTGCGGACGATACTTCCGGAAATTCTGCTCGGGTATCGCCACCACCGTCACCACCAGCGCCGCCCCGCTGCTCGGCGGCGTCATCAGCAGGCACCAGCGCGACGGACCGCTGGGGACCGGATCGCAGGCGATGATGCATTTGTCCGGATGATCCGATGACCACAAACCGGTGGGATAATAGTCGAACTTCGTCCCGGTCCGCGGCGAGGTAAGGTCCAGCGAATCGCCGCCCGGCATCTGCGCCAGATCATCCAGCGACTGCGGCAACTGTTTCTGCTGGCTGTAATACAGGAGCACGTAGCCGCCGATGTCCTGCAACCGCTCGGCGGCGGGATCGCTGGAGAGGATCGAGTCGGGCGTCACGGGCTCGCCGGTGATCGAGACGGTATCCGGCTGTCCGCTGAAATCGACGGACTTGGGCCCGGTGCGCATCGGCGTGGGCGCCGGCGCCGGCTGGCATCCGGCCACGGCGAGCAAGCCAACCGACGCGCACAAGCAGATTCTCAGCATCATCGGTCTGCCTCAGCGGCCCGGCGAGGGGGGTTCAAAGAACGAGTGCGGCTGCGACACCGGGGGTGGAATATACCCTGTCGATGGCTGCGTTGCCGACCCGCGCTGCAAACCGCGCAACTGGTCCTGGAACACGCCGCGCTCCACCGCGCCGGGCACGAGGCGCAGCGCGCGGGTTTCCTGTTCGCCCATCGTCCTGAGGGAATCCGGGTCCATCGCAACGTGCGGCGTCAGAAAGATCAGCAATTCCGTCTTGGTCTTGGTCGTCGTGCTATACGAGAAAAGCAGTCGGCCAATCAGTGGAATCTCGCCCAGCACCGGAATCCGGCTGATCGACTGATTCTTCTGGTCCTGCATCATCCCGCCGATCACGACCGTTTGGCCATCTCGCACGGTCAAGTAGCTGTCCGCTTCGCGCTGCTCGATGACCGGCAGCGAAACACCGCTGGAGATGGTCACCGTCTGCGAGGTCAGCGAAGACACCTGCGGCGAAACCAGCATCGTCACCAATCCTTCGGGATTAATATGCGGAGTGACGCTGAGAATGATGCCAATATCTTCGTAGGTTGTGCTGTTATGTACCCCACCCGTATTATCGACGTACGTGTCAGTAATGAACGGAATTTCGTCACCCACGGTGATATCCGCCTCCTGGTTATCGCTGGTGAGAATGTACGGACGCGAGAGCACATCCAGCTTGTTCTGCTGCGCCAGGGCCTGAAGGGTCACGGTAATATTGCGCTCCAGCACGCTGGCGACGAATCCGTGAGGCGTTGAAGTGGACACCGCCGCGGCGGCCGCGCCCAAAGCGCTGGTGAAATCCTGCCCCTTGCCGGTGTAATCGCGATTGATGTCGAGGATGGAAAAGTCGGTTCCGAAATTCAGGTCGTTGTCGTGCGTCACCTCGGCGATGAGCACCTTGATGAGCACCTGCGGCACGCGGCTGTCGAGCTGATCGATGACCGCCTTGACGCGTTCCTCGTATTTGGTCGCGGTGGCGACTAGCAGCGAATTGGTGTCCTGATCCGCGACGACATAAACCTGGCCAAGCAATTCAGCCACGCCGCCCGCCTGTGCCGCGCTGCCGGTGGCGCCATTTTGCGCGCCATTTGCACCTGCGACAGTGGCCCTGCCTCCGAGTCCCGTGGTGCCGCCCGATATATTGCGGGAAGAGCCGCCGGTTGATCCAAATCCTCCCCCCCCGCCAAGTCCGCCTCCACCACCGCCGCCGCCGAGCCCACCACCGCCACCGAGCCCGCCCCCACCGCCCAGGCTACCGCTGGATCCGAACCCGCTGCTGCCGGAGATTCGGTTGCCGGTGCCGCTGGCATATTGCGAGCGGTTGGCGGTGGTGCTGGATGAGGTGGTGCCGCTGAACAGGCCATTGAGGGTCGAAGCCATGTCGACCGCCTGGCCATTTTTCACACGATAGATGAAGAAATCCTGATCGGCGACGGGATTGGAATCGAGCTGCGTCAGGACGCCGTCGATGATGGCCAGCGTATCGGGCGGTCCGGAAATGACGACGGTGTTGGTGCGTTCATCGGCCGAGGCCTGAACGTGACCGGTGTCGCCGCTGTCGCTGGAGCCCGCGCCGGCCGCACCTGCCCCGCCTCCGCCCGCTCCACCGCCTCCAAATCCACCAAAGCCTCCCCGCCCTCCGCCGCCCCCACCCCCGCCAGCGCCGCCGCCGGCTCCCCCGCCGGCGCCGCCGAAGCGGAAAAATGGCAGGTTCGCAAACGGTGAATTCTGCTGGCTGTTCTGCTGCGACTGCGGACTGAAAATGTCCATGATCAGCTTCGCCGCATCGGTCGCATCGGCATATTTGAGCTGCTTGACGCGGATGTCGTTGGCATCGGTCTCGCGCTTGTCGAGGCTGGAAACAATCTCCACCACCCGGCGAATGTTGGCCGAGGTGTCCGTGATCATCAGCGAATTGCTCGCCGCGTTGGCGGTAAGATCGGCATCGGTGCTGACCAGCGGCTGTAAATCCGTCTTGAGCTTCTCCGCATCCACGCTGCGCACGGGAATGATCTGCGTGATCAGCTCATCGGTGTCCTCGATCTTCGAGGGATCATCGCCAAAACGCACGGGAATATCGGCTTTCTTGGCGTCGTCGAGGCTGGTGATTTTCAGCAGCTTGCCCATCTGGATCGCCGTCAGGCCGTCGCTTTTGAGCGCGCTGTTGAGATAAACCACCGCCTGCTCGGGCGTGACGGGAGAGCGCGTGAACATTGTGACCGTGCCGGTGGCGGGTTTGATCTTGATCACCGTGAACCCGGCTGTTTCCGAGAGATAATCGAGCACCGCGTCGATCGAAGCGTTCCGGAAATTGAAAGTCAGCATCCCGCCGTTGGGCTGGGTGGAGGGCTCAACCACCTGCCCGCTGGAGGAAACCACCGCGGCGGTGGGCTGCGTGGCGGGGGGCGTCGCGGGCGCATCCTGGGCGCGGCTGGGCGATCCCGGCCATGCGAGCATCGCCAGCGATCCCACAAGCAATGCACGACCGCGTATTTTCCCGTTCATAGTTGCCTTTCGTTCACCGAATATTTTTCAATGACCCAGCTCGGCGGCTCGCCGCCGGCGGAGATAGTCTTCCATCGATTCGCCCGG